>VYLH01000051.1_pt1 | contig 29312 bp, 24 predicted proteins | sample 5114361 | NCBI WGS metagenome assembly VYLH01 (sample SAMN12291772, study PRJNA351875) | freshwater metagenome | isolation source: freshwater lake | place: USA: Michigan, Kent Lake | collected 2013-08-15
TGTAGGGAGCGAATCAGCACATTCATGGCAATGCGGTGTCGGTTGCTTTCCAAGGGTTCACCATCATCAAAAATTAAGTCTGTGGGGGGTGGGGGGGGTTCCCAGAAGTCCTCGAAATCTTCTTCTATCAGTGCCGGAGAGGTGGCAGTTTCGTCGCTTTTGGCAATCGTCATTTTTTCGGCCTCTCTAGGTGGGAGTATCCATGTTTTTGCTGATTATTGATCCTATGTTACATCAGAATTTAGGAGTCAGTCCCGATGAAAAATTTTTCACCCCCACAGATGAAAGAGGTTTCCTTCCCTACACCCCACACCCCACACCCTCTTTCAAGTCAGGAGATAGATAGGAGTTGAGAAAATTATCTTCGCTTAACAATGATCAAAACTTTTCTTCTGGGTGCGTTACATTGGGCTAACACACCCGAATAATATTCTTAAGCTAACTAAAAAACTTGGCTTTATCTTTAACTAATTTTGTCCCGATTCCGGCGGCAATGACTTCGGAGAGAATGCTAATTAAACGATAGATAGCAACGGTGATAAGTACGTTAGCGGCGGGAAAGTTTTCTGTGTCTAAAAGTGCGATCACTGTAGCTTCAAAAACTCCTAATCCTCCCGGCGCTCCGGGGACAACTAAACCCAATAACCAAGCAAAACTAAAGGTTCCTAAGAGGGGTAAAATCTGAGCGGGGGTAATCATTTTTAATACCATCCAAGCTAAAATAAAACCCGCACCGCGCCACAATAAAAATCCAGTTTCACCCAAGAGAGGGACGAGAGGATATTTAGTTAGATAAACAGGTTCTTGAGCAATCTTTTTCTTTTGGCTAAGGATTTTCAGAGGATAATTTAAAAATTTGGGATGAATGCCGATTAAAATTAATCCTAAAACTAATATCTGTATCCCTAGACTTGAGCTAGATTTCATCCAACCTAAACCACTACCAATAACTGCTATGGCTAAGGCTGCACACACCAGCAATAAAAGTTCTAATAAAACGCTTAAACTAGCGGTTCCCCAATCACTTCCTGCTTTATTAATTGCCACGATGCGAGCATAAAAGTGACCGATATTACCGGGTAGATATTTTCCTAAATTGGTAATCATATAGATGCCAATTCCTGCGGAGGTTTTAATCGGTTGTTGATAGCTTTTGAGTATCCATGTCCACACCCATCCTGCCCAAATTTGAGCGATAACGGTGGTTACAAGTGCCAAGAAAAGAAATAACCAACCATGATTTTCAATTCTAACTGAGGTGACGTTATCCCAGTTATTTTTAAGGTTACTGAGAACAAAAAATAAGGTTCCCCCAATAATCAGCCAACGTATAAACTTTTTCAGCATTTCGTTTTTTCCTTTATTCATTTTCTGGAGGGAACCAATCGAGATCAAGGAGATTTTCTAAACTGTAGGGACATTCCCCAGGAAAACTAACTTGATTATCAGTTTTTTCTCTAACATAATTTAAGGCTTTCTGGTAAATACGAGGTAATTCTTGAGTGAGATAATTGCGGGGATTAGTAGTTAAATAAGTGTCGATCTGGTTTTTGAAATTGACGATTTCTGAACGCCAATGACTAGGATTATATTCTCTTTCACTTCTCCAAAATTGCAGTAACAAAGCATGACGAATAATTTGCTGTAAAAAACTGGCAACACGAAACTTTTTTTCGTTTCCCAAGTCTTCTAACTCCTCGATTAAGTTTTCTAAGTCTAAAGCGTCAAATCTCTTCGCTTTTAAGAGTTCGATAGTTTCTTCCAACCAGAGGGAATCATCAATTTCGTAGAGAATTTTTAAGTCGGGAATAACAGTCATTATCATCTCCTTTATTCGTAAGGTGGTAGCCAATTAGGATCGAGAAGTTCTTCTAAACTGTAGGGACAAGTATTAGGGAAAGTAACTTGATTTGTTGTCTTTTTTCTCACATAACGGATTGCCTTCTGATAAATATTATCAAATTCTTGTTCTAAATATTTCCGTAAACTTGCCGTTAGGTAGGTATTTAATTGATCTTGAAAATTTACCAGTTCTGATTCCCAATGACTTTGATTATATTCTCTTTCCCTTGTCCAAAATTGCAGTAACAAAGCATGACGAATAATTTGCTGTAAAAAACTAGCAACACGAAACTTTTTTTCGTTACCCAAATCTTCTAACTCCTCGATTAAATTATCTAAATCTAAAGCGTCAAATCTCTTCGCTTTTAAGAGTTCGATAGTTTCTTCCAACCAGAGGGAATCATCAATTTCGTAGAGAGTTTTTAAGTCGGGAATAACAGTCATTATCATCTCCTTTATTCGTATGGTGGTAGCCAATTAGGATCGAGAAGTTCTTCTAAACTGTAGGGACAAGTATTAGGGAAAGTAACTTTATTTTTTGTCTTTTTCCGCACCAAGAAAACTGCATCTTCATAAATATTAGTTAATTCATTTTGTAAATAATTACGGAGATTGGTGGTTAAGCGTCTTTTTAGCTGAATTTGAAAGTTGACTATTTCTAACTCCCAGTGATCCTGATTATATGCTCTTTCCTCTGTCCAAAACTGTAGGAGTAAACAATGTCTAATAATTTGCTGTAAAAAACTAGCAACACGAAACTTTTTTTCGTTACCCAAATCTTCTAATTCCTCGATTAAGTTTTCTAAATCTAAAGCGTCAAATCTCTTCGCTTTTAAGAGTTCGATAGTTTCTTCCAACCAGAGGGAATCATCAATCTCGTAGAGAGTTTTTAAGTCGGGAATAACAGTCATTATCATCTCCTTTATTCGTAAGGTGGTAGCCAATTAGGATCGAGAAGTTCTTCTAAACTGTAGGGACAAATATCAGGAAAGTTGACTTTATTATCAGTTTTTTGACGAACATATCGCACGGACTCAAAGTAAATTTGCTCAAATTCCTGTTCTAGATATTTGCGAAGATTTGTAGTTAAATAGCGCTTTAACTGATATTGAAAACTGACTATCTCTGCTTGCCAATGAGCTTGATTATATTTTCTTTCACTTGTCCAAAATTGTAATAATAAACAATGTCTAATAATTTGCTGTAAAAAACTAGCAATACGAAACTTCTTATCGTTTCCCAAGTCTTCTAACTCCTCGATCAAGTTTTCTAAATCTAAAGCGTCAAATTTTTTCGCCTTGAGCAGTTCAATGGTTTCTTCTAACCAGAGAGAATCATCAATTTCGTAGAGAGTTTTTAAGTCGGGAATAACAGTCATTTTTTATCTCCTTTATTTGTAAGGTGGTAGCCAATTAGGAGCGAGCAGTTCTTCTAAACTGTAGGGACAAGTATCGGGAAAGTTGACTTTATTATCGGTTTTTTGACGAAGATAGCGAAGGGCTTTTTCATAAATAGTTGCCAAATTATGTTCTAGATAATTTCTTAAATTAGTCGTCAAATAAGTATTAAGTTCATCTTTAAAATTGATAATTTCTGAACGCCAATGAGCCTGATTATATTCTCTTTCACTTGTCCAAAATTGTAATAATAAACAATGTCTAATAATTTGCTGTAAAAAACTAGCAACACGAAACTTTTTCTCGTTTCCCAAGTCTTCTAACTCCTCGAGCAAGTTTTCTAAGTCTAGCGCTTCAAAATTTTTAGCCTTGAGCAGTTCGATAGTTTCTTCTAACCAGAGAGAATCATCAATTTCGTAGAGAGTTTTTAAGTCTAGAATAACAGTCATTTTTTATCTCCCCTAGAATTGGCAATAGTGACCAGTTAAACCGATCACTAAAGCTTTTTTACTGTTTATATACTAGATAATTTTAGCGGCGCGCAGACCGAAAAAGAGACCGAGGGCAATTCCGGTAAAAACGATCAGATAACCCGCCAAAGCAGCAACAGCTAACACAGACATGGTGAAAATCTCCCAAGTAATTTAATCTTTTTTAGCATTGTACCGTTATTCTTGCCCTTCCCCTTCCTCGTCTTCTATATCTTCCCCAAAGCGCTGCTGGGGGGGGATTGCGGCGACAATTGCCTCGATTACCTTGCCGACTGGAACAATTTCTAAGCCCACATCTTCGGGATAAACTTGACCTCTAGGGACAATCGCCCGTTTAAAGCCCAATTTAGCCGCTTCTTTTAATCTTAGTTCCATTTGCGACACTAAGCGGACTTGTCCGCCTAATCCCACTTCCCCGATTAAGACTGTGCGCGGATCCACGACTCGATCGCGAAAACTGGCGACAACAGCGATCGCAACTCCCAGATCCGCCGCCGGTTCTTCCACTCCCAACCCTCCTGCGGAGGCAACATAGGCATCTAATTTCGATAAAGGAATGCCGACGCGCTTTTCTAAAACGGCGAGAATTTGCTGTAATCGGTTGTATTCTATGCCCGTGGTCGATCTTCGCGGGGAAGCGTAGCTGGTGGGGCTAACTAATGCCTGTAACTCCACCACAATCGGGCGTGTACCTTCACAGGCTACCACCGTCGCCGTACCGGGGGAAAATTCGTCGCGATTGCCTAAAAACAATTCTGAGGGGTTTTCCACTTCCACCAAACCGTGATCCACCATCTCGAAAATACCGATCTCATGGGTTGCCCCAAAACGGTTTTTCACGGATCTTAAGAGACGATGGGAAGCATAGCGATCGCCTTCAAAATATAACACCGTATCGACCAAATGTTCCAAAACTCGCGGACCGGCGATCGCCCCTTCTTTAGTAACATGACCGACAATCAATAAAGTAATATTCTCCCGTTTTGCCACCTGCATCAAGGCGGAGGTACATTCGCGAACTTGGGCGACAGATCCCGGTGCGGAAGTTAAGGCCCCAAAATAAAGAGTTTGAATACTGTCAATTACCGCCACCTGTGGGCGTAGAGATTCTAATTCTCGCAAAATTTCCTCTAAATCGGTTTCTGGCAGAACATAGAGATGATTATCGAGTTCTGAGGTTGATTCAGAGGCTTTTTTCTCCTTGCCATTGCCGTTATTTTCCGACTCCACGGCAACCACTCCCACCCCCAAACGGGCAGCCCGCAGTTTAATCTGTTGTCCCGATTCTTCGGCGGAAACGTAGAGGATGCGCGGTAATCTTTGGGCGAGTTGGTTGGTAACTTGCAGTAAAAGCGTTGATTTGCCGATGCCCGGATCGCCGCCGATTAGTACAAGAGAACCGGGGACAATGCCACCACCGAGAACGCGATCGAATTCCCCGTAACCGGAGGGAAAACGTTCCTGTTCATACTGGGTAATTTCCGAGAAGCGCACCGAGATGCGCGGTTGGGGGTTGCGTTGCCCTTTGCCGTTATTTGGGCGACTATTTTGCCATCCTGGGCGATTTACCGCCGGATTATTGCCACCAGCCATCACTTGTTCTTCTAGCGTCCCGTAGGTGTCACAACTGGGGCATTTTCCCAACCATTGGGGAGATTCCGCCCCACAAGCACTACAGATATATATTGTTCGCGATTTCGCCATGTTTTTTAAGAAAAGTTGAAGAAAAGCGGTTTGGGGATCAATTCTCTTGTCAAATTTAATTAAGTATGATAGGGGGGAAGGAAGACCATAAAGTTATTGATAATTGCCATAAAAGAAATAAAATAGGAAATTTAGGCTTAATGATAACGGCAAAAGGATATTCTATAAACAGGAACGCTCGTTATTTAACTTTAAAATTCATCACACTATTTAACTAAGGAGTGTTAATTCAGTTGGAGAACCAGAAGGAAAAAATTCTCGTTGTTGATGATGAAGCCAGCATCCGTCGTATCTTAGAGACTCGTTTGTCGATGATTGGTTATGAAGTCGTCACCGCCGCCGACGGCGAGGAAGCTTTAGAAACCTTCCGCACCGCCGAACCCGATTTAGTGGTTTTGGATGTGATGATGCCGAAATTAGACGGTTACGGTGTCTGTCAGGAACTCCGCAAAGAATCGGATATTCCTATCATTATGTTAACGGCTTTGGGGGATGTGGCCGATCGAATTACCGGATTAGAATTGGGTGCCGATGACTATGTAGTTAAACCTTTTTCTCCCAAAGAACTCGAGGCGCGGATTCGTTCGGTGTTGCGTCGGGTAGAGAAAAATGGCGCCCCGGGGATTCCCAGTTCCGGTGTGATTCATATCGGTTCCATTAAAATCGATACCAATAAACGCCAAGTTTATAAGGGGGATGAACGCATCCGTCTGACCGGTATGGAATTTAGTTTACTAGAATTATTGGTCAGTCGCTCGGGAGAAGCTTTTTCGCGCTCGGAAATCCTTCAGGAAGTTTGGGGTTATACCCCCGAACGTCATGTGGATACGCGGGTGGTAGATGTGCATATTTCGCGTTTACGAGCCAAATTAGAGGATGATCCCAGCAATCCTGAGTTAATTCTCACCGCTAGAGGTACAGGCTATCTTTTTCAACGTATTCTAGAACCAGACGAGGAATAGTTCTCAGCTATGGCACAAGCTGATCCCAATCGTATTTTAAGACTGTTACCCCTGTTCGCCGGCATCGTCGGGGGTACGGTATTAATGTTTAATCGTTTTGCCACTGCCGATTTAACCCCATCGCAAGCGCGTTCCGATGTGATGGGAGTGATTTTGAGTGGGGTTTTAATTTTGGTGGGTTTAATCTGGCAAAGAGTTCAACCCCGCTTACCGGATGCTGTGGAATTAATCGGGCGCGAAGGCCTGGAATTTGCCCCAGATTTGCCAGAACAGGTTAAAATTGAGCTTGCTTGGGCTTCCCATTTACTTTTAACCAACACCGTGACAAAATCTCTGATCGTTTATTATCGGGGAGAAGTTTTATTACGTCGCGGTATCTTAAGCCAGAATTCTGAAGTTAAAGTTAGTAATATTATTAAAAGAGTTTTAGAAACCGGTAAAGCCGTTTATTTAGTTAATTTAAATTTATATCCCGCTAAAATCGAGTTTGACTATTTGCCAGAAAACACCCAAGGCTTAATCTGTCAACCCATCGGTAAGGAAGGGGTGTTAATTTTGGCCGCCAATGCGCCGCGCAGTTATACTAAACAAGATGAAATTTGGATCGAGGGAATTGCTGATAAATTAGCCGACACTTTCAGTCAGTTTTAGACGATTTCAGTTGAGTAGGGAAAAAAGATGCCAAGAATCCAGTTTAGCAATCTTCATATCTGGTTGTAGGGCGATTTTGTCCAAAATTGGCACAAAGCAAGAGAATTGCTTGAGTATCGGCGGCGAACATCTAAGAATCTCCCCATGAATTCATCTACTTTTGATCGCTTGATTACCCGCGGCGAAAATTTCGATGCAGTATTAGCGATCGCCAAAGTAACCACTTCTATTCAGATTCTACCAGTTTATTTTCCCTTGATCGCTCCAGCATTTATGCTAAATTTACTGGTAGAATACTGGGGATTTACCCCGCCCACTTCAGTCTGTTAAACTCCACTGTTCATAGCTCTGAAAATTTCACGAACAGAGATTTTTTCGAGCAAACAACCTATAAAAAAGTTGTCTAGCCGTAATTCCTATAATTCAATTACAGCTGCTATTAATTTCCAGCAGGGAGCTTCTCCTTCCCAATTTGCCGAAGAGACCCAAGGCAGACTAAGACTGACGGTAACAAAACAGTTTTGCTGAGGTTGATAGCCTGTATTTAATTTCTCGACAAATACGGGATCAGTTATCTTTGCTTCTGTCAAACTGTTACCATTCGCTGTTGTAATTGTGCCACGCCACTCAAAATTTCCTTTTGAATTTTCTTTTTGATATACTCTAAAACTCTGCACATGAATCAACTGGAGAGTATAACGTTGATTGAAATTAAGGTTTTTCAAATAAGAAGGATTAACATATTTAATTGAATTGTGCAGTATTTTTGTTGGGGTTCTACAATACTTTCCCAAATCATTGATATTGAATCTACCTACACATTTCCATTCACCGGGTAAAACGGAAAGATTTTCCGATTCAAACCCAAAATCATTGCCAGTATCAGCAAGGGGAATTTCGAGAATATCTAAAACTTTTGGTTCTTTATCAGAAATTAGTCTAACTGATCGTGGAACCCTGCCATCTTCTGGATAAAGAGAATCACACACAGGACGAACCCAATTTCCTGAACTAATATCAATTCCAGCGATACAGCGTTCATTTAATTTCCATGAATTAGCAAGACAGACAATTTTTTTCAGAGATGACATATATTGATATTCCCCCATTTCTCCTTTAAATATTCCGCCACTAAACGACGGTGACAATTATGAGGTTTTGCCTCACTACAGAGTAAACAAGCGTTATTAATTACATCTGGAGAAACTTTTGTTTCAATCCTCCGGCTACTAATAAGTTGTCTAAATTTTTGTTCGTATATTGTCCAATCAACTTTTTTCTTTTTATATTCATCAAGAATATCTTGAGTTGGAGCTAAGTCTAAAACATGAACATAGTCAATGCCACCGATGACTTTTAAAAAATATTCTAGGTCAGCTTTTTTACTAAATCCTGCTAACTGGGAAACATTATTTAAACGAGTATCTATAACTCTCTTAACACCAGCTTTTTGTAAGTCATCAAAGAACTTCTGTGCAGTCTTTTGAGTAAAGCCGATTGTAAAGAGATTGATTGTCCTGTTCATCTTGATTACCACTTGTTTCTATATAAGCAATTGCATCACCCTGAAGCTTATAAGCTTTCTCCAAACATTCTGCTTTTGTGAGAAGATTGCTATTTGGCTCGACAAATAAAGAAAGCTGAATTTCTTTTTGACTACTTGCTGAAAAATCGGTCAAACTATGTTTAAACAGCATTCTTTCTTCCAGATGGTCATGAGATTCCAAGTCACCATTTTTGAGAATATGATAAATATCTAAATCGCAATGACGTAGATGTTGACAAACCAGAATCGCTCTATGACATTCAATCGGGTCTTTCTCCGCACACATAAGGGCAATTCGATGTTTTTTCACTCCCTGTAAAATTCGTTCAATTCCATGATTAAAAGCAGATGTTTTCGCAATTTTTTCGTATAAAGCTTGACCATTGACATAACATTCTTGGCTGCTCGGTCTGGCTCCTAATTCCTTGCCCAAAAACACATAGTAAATGCCTTCACTTTTTAAAGCATTTGACAATATTGACTGATTAAAATGCTTGAGAAATCGGCTATAAGGATGAGAACGAACATCAGCAAGGGCAGTTATATTATGCTTCTTAAGTAGAAGCATAAATGAGGCAATTTCGTGATTAGAGTGGCCGATGGTGAATAACTGCATCAATATTATTATTCCTTCGATGAAAGCCTACAATAATCATTGTAGATCAACGATTGCCTAGAGAGGGGAACAGGCCATCGGGCCAGAAGTGACTCTATAGGCAGAATATCCCAACTTCTAACCCTGGTTATCGGTAACGGGTCGATGTTTTTCGATCAAATCGATCGCCTGGGTGACACTTTCGGGGAAAATTACCACTAAACCACCCTCAGAAACCGTACTTAAAGCCTTCTCTAAAGCTTCCGTTTCATCGAGAATAACTTCCGGCCGCAAACTGGCATTTTCTTGGCTAATTCCCCTGAGAATTAAATCGGCCACTTCCCCCCGGCGGCGACCGCGAGTATCGTTATCTTCCTTAACAATAATTCGATCGAACATAAGCGCCGATAATTTCCCTAATAAAATTAAATCATCATCACGTCGATCGCCAGGTCCCCCGACCACGCCGACTTTTTCCCCGGACCAATTGCCGACAAAACCGCCGACGGCTTCGTATCCGGCGGGATTATGGGCATAATCGATTAAAGCGTGATGGTGTCCCAAGTCAAACAGGTTCATCCTGCCGGGGGTCTGGGCCACGGAAGGTTTAAAGGTCCGCACCCCTTGGCGAATTAACTCGATATCGATACCCTGCACAAAAGTGGCTAAACAGGCGGCCAAGGCGTTAGCAATCATAAAAGGAGCCATTCCCTGCATAGTCACGGGAATATTGACCGCTTCCTCGATTCTCAGCGTCCATTCTCCCTCTAGAATCGACAGATAGCCATTCTCATAGATGGCGGCCATGCCACCCCGACGGATATGGTCGTGAATAATCGGGTTATCGGGACTCATGGAAAAATAAGCGACTCTTCCCTTGACTTTTTCGGCCATACTAGCGGTCAAGGGGTCATCGGCATTTAAAACCGCGTAACCCTCGGCGCTAACCACCTCGGCCACAACGCTTTTTACCTTCGCCATTTGTTCGATGGTGTCGATATCACCGATACCCAAATGGTCGGCGGCCACATTTAAGACCACCCCCACATCGCACTGATTAAAGGCTAAACCCGATCGCAGGATACCACCCCGGGCCGTTTCTAACACGGCAATCTCCACCGTGGGATCCTTCAAAATCATACTGGCACTGTAGGGACCGGTGTTATCGCCCTTTTCTACCAGATAATCATCGATATATACGCCGTCCGTCGTGGTAAATCCGACTACTTTCCCCGTTTGTCGGCAAATATGAGAAATTAAGCGGCTAGTGGTGGTTTTGCCGTTAGTTCCCGTAATCGCCAGAATTGGCACGCGACTGGGAGTCCCGGGGGGGAATAACATATCGATAACTGGGGCGGCGATATTGCGGGGTAAACCGCGACTGGGGGCGACGTGCATCCGAAAACCGGGGGCGGCGTTGACTTCTACGATTACCCCGTCCACTTCTTTCAGGGGTTTGCGGATATCATCTGTCACCACATCGATCCCGGCAATGTCCAAACCGATTAATTTTGCCACTCTTTGGGCGATCCAGACGTTTTCGGGGTGAATTTCGTCGGTACGATCCACAGCGATGCCGCCGGTGCTTAAATTAGCCGTGGCCCGCAGATAGGCGATCTCTCCGTGGGCTAAAATGCTGGTCAATTCATAGCCCTGTTTCTCTAGCACATTAAGGGCGGTTTTGTCAATAGTTATTTTAGTTAAAACGTTGGCATGACCGTCACCCCGGTTGGGATCTTGATTAGTAATTTCGATTAATTCTTCTACAGTTGAGCGCCCATCACCGACGACGTGAGCGGGAATCCGTTCGGCCACGGCGGCGACTTTGCCGTTTATGACTAAAATTCGGTGATCACTGCCTTTATAATACCTTTCTACGATCACGCTGCGGGTTTTCGAGGCGGCACTGGCTAGATCATAGGCTTCCTCTGCTTCCTGTTGATTTTTGATGTCGATGCTGATACCCCGGCCGTGGTTGCCATCGAGGGGTTTAATCACGATGGGAAACCCTCCCACTTCCTCGATTGCCGCTGACAACTCATCCAAGTATTGAATCACCGTACCCCGGGGGACGGGAATGCCACCATCCTTGAGGATAGTTTTCGTGCCTTCCTTGTCACAGGCCAACTCAACGGCTAAAATCCCCGAAAAACTGCTTAAAGTGGCTTGAATGCGCTTTTGGTGAACGCCATAGCCCAACTGCACCATGGAACGAGCGCTCAGGAGTAACCAGGGGATATTTCTAGCTTGTGCTTCTTTGACGATGGTTTCGGTACTCGGACCAAGGGCAGCATTATTGCATAAATCGCGTAAATCGGCTAAATCCTGGGCCAATTCTTCCTGAGGATAGGTTCCCGTATCGACAATTGATTGACACAAACGCACGGCAGCCCGACCCGCATAACGTCCCGCTTGCTCGTCAACGTACTCAAACACCACGTTATAGACTCCGGGGGTGGAGGTGGCTCTAGTGCGACCAAACCCGACGGGAGTTCCCGCCAGTTCCTGCAATTCTAGGGCGATATGTTCGATAATGTGGCCCATATAAGTACCAGTGCGGACTCGTTCAAAGAAACCGCCGCGATAACCGGGGGAGCAGTAATGTTCGACTAAACTGGGCAGAACGTCGATTAATCCCTCGTAAAAGCCGGGGATTTCATTCGATGGCTTCTCTGCGAGATCTTCGAGATCCAGACGCATAACAATGAGCTTGTCGCGACGAATACTCCAGTAGTTGGGACCGCGCAGGGTTTGGGTTCTGAGAATTTTCATGATATAGCTGATGTTCGCTGTTGAGAAGCACAAAGAAGCCGTTGTTTATTGTCTGGTTTTCCGAGATTAGTAAACTGTTCACTATGAACAGTTTTTCAGGAGTTTTTTTAACCCAATTTAGGGATCACTTGCTGTTTTTTGAGATGATAGCCATCACCGTAGGCAAGAATATGTACCCGCAGATTATGCAGACTCAGGGGTTCGTTTGCGGTGACGTGATGGTGGTTGGTGTGGGACATTTCCCTAGCATCAATTACCGTCACTGTACCGCAGCCGATTACTGTCATCATGCCATCTCGTTCAAACATAGCGCAGGTATCCTCATCGATGCCAATTCCTAAACGTTCGGGATAACCAGAGATAGCGCTCATTAACCGGGCCATGCGATTGCGATTGTGGAAGTGTTGATCGACAATAACTTCAGGAATGAGACCTAATCCCATGGCCATATCCACCAGGGCCCGATTGGGTGCTTCCCCGCTGCTGCCCCCAGCAATCATGTGATGACCCATAACGGCGGCCCCGGCGCTAGTTCCGGCCAGGGTTAGTTCTCCCTGTTGCACTCTTTGTCTGATTCTTTCCATCAGGGGGGTATCGGAGAGCAAACCGCATAAACGCAGCTGGTCGCCTCCGGTCATAAATACACCTGTACACTCTTCGATGTAGGCTTGGAATTGGGCATCTTCTCCCTGCACACGATCGCGAATATCGATAACTTTGACGTATTTTGCCCCCATTTCCTCGAAAATCTTCTGATAGCGATCGCCGATTAAAACCGGTTCTCTGGAAGCGGAGGGAACAATAGCGATCACTGCTTCGCTACCCCCAGCGCGATTCCAAAAGGTATGCAGTATCTCTTTACCGTGGACTTTATCCTCGGCACCTCCAATGACTAAAATCGCCGTTTTGAGAGATACGGGGGTAGGATTTTGGGAATGTTGGGTTTCTAGCTCGATGATCATGTCACTGAACGAATAGACATTTTTAGGGATGGAAGGTTTTTCGGGAAGATGGACAGGTATCTTGATGTTATTTTCCCTGAACAGTTAACGGAAAAAAATGCGGTTTAGGAATATTTTTCGGGACATCAAGCAATAGTAGAGGCGATTTTAGCAATTTTCTTCGATCCACTGGCAATGACGGACTGTTAGTTAACTTTAAGTCTAGGCTAGACTTCGATCACTCAAGCTAGAGCCAGAAAAACCCCTAGACAGTACAGCATAGTCTATCATGTTATTGAGATAGACTAGCGCAAAATTAGCAAGATTTTAACCGATCGAACCGTGACAAAATGATACATTAAACACTATCCCAGTCTAGGCCTTAGTTTTCCCCGTGCAGTTTGACATTATCACTCTCTTTCCCGATTTTTTTACTTCACCGCTGCAGTCAGGGTTGTTGGCAAAAGCTCTCGAACGCGACATCGCTAGGGTAAATTTGGTCAATCTTCGGGATTTTGCCCACGATAAACACCGTCGTGTCGATGATGAACCCTATGGTGGTGGTGTGGGAATGTTATTAAAACCAGAGCCAATTTTTGAGGCGATCGAGTCTTTAGAAATTTTACCACCCCGGGAGATCCTGCTGATGACTCCCCAGGGGGAACCGCTCAATCAAGCTTTACTGAAAACTTGGGCCGGTAGTTATCAGCAGTTAATTCTCATCTGTGGCCATTATGAAGGGGTAGATGAGCGGGTTTGTGAGCATTTGGTGACTAGAGAGGTATCTTTAGGGGATTTTGTCCTAACTTGTGGGGAAATCCCGGCTTTAGCGATTATTAACGGGGTGACGCGGTTGTTACCCGGGACGGTAGGTAAGGCAGAATCGTTGAAATTGGAGAGTTTTGAGGCAGGTATATTGGATTATCCCCAATATACCCGGCCGCCGGTCTTTCGCGGTTGGCAAGTGCCGCCGGTTTTGCGATCGGGTAATCATCAGGATATCGCTGATTGGCGCTATCAACAACAACTGGAGCGCACGAAGGAACGTCGTCCAGATCTCTGGCAAAAATGGCTAGAGGAACAGGATTAATCGCCAAAAATGCTCCCGTGGGGTGTGGGGTGTGGGGTGTGGGTACTTAAAAATCAAAATCACCGGTAAAGGAACGACGGATGGGATAGGAAACAGATTTATATTCTGTGAAATGGGAAGTATTGGTCAGTTTTTCTTCTAGTCGTAATAATACTTCTTGATTATTGATATTATTCCCTTGACTGGTTAGGATAAATCTTACTGGAAATTCTCGCTCTCTTGGATTTTCCGATGGGGAATCAAAAGTCAGTTCGTGGAGATCAGAAATTAACTCTCCTATGGGGGTATAGATGCCAGCTTTTAGCCTACGAGGTTGAACTTTATCGGTGACGGGTTTTTGTTGATAAAAAGTAACAGCTAGTTGCCCTGATGTAATGGTTGAGGTAGAGTTACGAATAATTTCCACTTCCACGGTAGAAAGATCCCCTCGTCTTTTTTTATTAACTTTAACAATGGGAATAATAATTTCCTGTAAACTTGCGCCACCATGAACAAAACGACTTCCCGATCCTTGGATTCGTAAACGACTAATAGATTTGGGAATTTGGATTTCTAGTTCTCCCGTTAAACCGATCTGTTGTGCTTTAAATTTTTTGAGTCTATCGGAGTCTTCTAGTGCTTTACCGATCAGAAAACGCCTATTTTTTTTGATGATTTTATCCCCTGGGACTTCCACCGTGGAAAAATCACTATTCTCGACATCACTATGTTGGTAAATGAACCCATGATCTGCCGTAATCAATAGGTTACTGGCATTGGCTCCCGTCAGTTTTTTAATGAGCTTATCGAGGTCAGAAAAGGTGTTTTCAACCACCTGAAAAACTTGTTTTTCTGTTGCTAATTTATCTCCGATCTGATCAATTTGATTGTGATAAACATAAACCACATCGTGATCTCGAAATAGGGAACGACTTCGATCCTGATTTAATTCTAATAATTCTTTGGCTTGAATAACTGTTGCTTTTTTTTGAATCTTTTGAAAGGCTTTTTGGATAATTTTACGCCGATTTTCTGTTCCTTGAGAGTCTTGTTGATCTACATAAACAGAATCATCAATTATTTCTAGTGTTTGATTAGGCAAAAGGGCAGCCATTCCCAGTGCAGTATAACTGGGTAAGAGAGTGATAGCAGCTTCTAGGGTGGCTTCATAACGATCCTCTTGACGAATTAAACTGACTAACTCATCCCCGATTTCATAGCGGAGAGCATCGGAAATAATGACACAAACTTTTTTATCTTTTTTCAAAAATGGTTCTACCCATTTGCTAAAAAATGACCTTTGTGAAGAGAATTCTATCTTGTTCCATTGGGTGACACTATCAACAAAGACTTGCCAAGAACTATTAAGGTTTAAAAGATAGGAATTTACATAACGGTTTTCAATTTCTTGACTAAGTTTTTCTGTCAGAGTAGGTTGAGCAGCCGCCACCAGATGATAAGTAAATTTACGGTAGAGTTGATCAATTTTAAACCAAGATTGACAATATTTTTCTAAGCCATCTTTGAGGGATTCGATGGATAAGTTAGCTTCATCTAAGACTTGAATAAACTGTGAGGCATAGTTAACAACTTCGTACAAATGTTTAAATTTTCGATACCAGTATCCTTGTTGACGCTGACGCACAATATTAATAACTTCATGAGTCGCAATGGTTCGATTACTAACCGATTGAATGAGATCATGAATTATTTTTAGGTCAATTAAGCTAAAATAATCTATTGAGATAAGTTCTTGATAACGTCGCTGGTTTAGTTTTTCCTTAATATTGAGCATTTTAGCACAATGATCGGATAAGCTTTCAAAAGATTTTTCAAATTGACGGCTATCTTTCCATCTGTTGAAAAAAATCAGGGCATCTTGTGTTAGTGTTTCCTGTCCTTCTAAGGCGTAATTATAACAGGATTTAAAGAGTTGTATGACAAAGTCTTTGATACTTAACTCTGAGGAACGATAACCATAAACTTGTTCCATTTGTTGCCAAAGAAATTTAGTTAAACCAGTGCGATCGCAGAGTTTAAATTTTTCGTCTTGTTGTTCGGCGTATTCTTTTAAGAGTTGTTCTAAAATGGAATCTAAACGGGGAGGTGCGGCAGTACAAACCGCCAACATTTTTAGGCGAATATTGGTTTTTGTGTCATGGGGTTGAAGTAATTGTTTTAGGGATTCTCGGCGTTTATTAGACAGAAAAAATTCACGATGAGGAGCAAGTACATCGGCAAATTCTAGCCCTAGTTCTAATTCATTTAGCCAAAGAGAAACTTGATCGCTGCTGAATTTTCCCTGTGCTAACTCCACATCTAGTAACCAGTTATCTAAATATTCTGGTTCTTTGCCTTCATGGTATAAGAGGAATTTTTGTTGAGGTTGTTCTTTTAAAACTCGGTATTTTAGTCCAAATTCGTTATTTTTTATCTCTATTTTTTCAATGTTTTCTAATTCTAATCTCTCGAAATCTGAGCGTAACTCTTTTTCGGTGTCATACCAAAAAACAATCCGGTGACGCTCAAAAAGTTTAGTTAAGGCTTGTTTAATCTGCTGATTCAAGGGGTTAACCTCCAAAATAGGCTGGATGTGACAGTAGGATTAAGAAATAGCAAAACTGGTAATTTTACGGCGTTCAATGGTTTTAAAAGCGAGGACAATTTGCTGAGGAGAAATGCCAAGATTGACTAATTCGTTAGCAATACCTTCTTCTGTTCCATCTTGTTGAATCCAAATTTTATTATCAATAATATTCAGATGAATTAGAGTGCCGTAGATTCTTTGGTTACGATGCCAGCCAGTTTCAATTAAAAGGTAGTGATCTCTAGTTTCATCAATCACTAATTCAATTTCACTTTCAGGATCCGAACCTAAAAAATTGCGATAATCTTCTAAAGCTTTAATAATGGCTTTTTTAAGATAAATTTTAGTTAAGTAATCCATACCACAACCTCCGCTTGATTGACATTAAAACTAAAGAGACGAATAATTTTATCTTCGATTAAAACTTGTCCTGCTTCTTCTTCAAAAATAGATTGTCGCACGTCTTCAGGAACGGCTAGATATAGCTTTCGTTCGGGTTCGTAGCGAGTTAATAAATGTTCGTATAAAACAAACTGTCCGACGGCTTCTTCTAAATCTTTCATTTCTGACGCACTGCGAAAACTCTTAATTTCAATAGCAATTTTTTCTAAATCTTTTTCGGCGGCAATTAGACGTTCTGCTCCTAAATCAACAAATAGGTTTTTTCTTCTCGCCAGCCTGATACGATAGGGATCATGAGTAATTGTCCACCCATCTTTTTGAAGGGCTTTTTTGACAATATCATGGTAATAATCACGGGCGGGCATAACTGTTCTGGGCAGCAAAATATACTTAAATCAGGAATGATAAATATTTTCTCATCCTTATCCCTAATATATCTTATTTCCGGGAATAAGGGAAGTGAGTTTATTTTAACCTAATCCTGTTATATTTTTCAGGGCTTTACCTAATTTAGTATAGTTGACTTTTACCCCATCATCAAGATCTATTTCCTTCTGGGCGATGGCTAAAGGATAGAGGGTTTCTTGTTCGTAGGTTTCTAATTCTCCGATCATTTTTTTGATTTGTTCGCTTTCTCGTAGGGCTTTGGTTTTTTCGGTTTTAGTCGCACTTGTACTAATTTCTATTTGTTGGAAGGTGTCTAGTTTTACTTCTAGTTTAAGCCGAAATTCCCGCAGATAGCTGTTAAGGACGATATTAACGGTATCAGGGCGATAACGATGGAGATAAATTAGGGCGTTAAATGTTCCTTTTGGGCTACTAAATAACCAATATATGGGACGTTTTTTATAACGTTTAGTGTGGTCATCATAAAAGTCTTTGAGAAAGTACTTTTCTAGGGATTTTCCGATCGCTTCTTCGATAAAGTTGAGGTTTTGTTGATAGTTTTTCTCCCCAAATGTGAGCCGCAGAAATTGCCGGAATTGTTCGGTTATATCATCACTAAACCAGTCCCCCTCAAGGATGGGGATAACGTTGGTTTCTGTTGGGGGAAAGGTGGGGTTTGGAATCTGTTTAAGGTAGTCTTGCAAGGTTTCTCCTTGGTTGGCTAAAATTAAGCCTTCTTTATCAAGAGAATAACGTCCAAACATACAACCCACCGAGTAGGAGATAAATTCTTTGATAGTATCTGCTAATAATCGTTTTTCTAAGTCTTCATCTATGGGAAAGTGGATAGTATTTTCCTCTTTATTTCCCACTTCCCACTTCTCACTTCCCACTTCTTTCTTATAACGATAATGGGGGTTACAGGTTAAGGTGATTTCTTTTAAGAGAACTTCGGGGGTTAATTCGTCTTCTAGTCCATAAGCTTCGATAAATATACTGTTATTTTCCTCCTCTAGTTTCTGCATTGCTAAGGTCATTTCTTGCCATTTCTGGCGGAGGTTTTGATAGGTTTCTTTCAGGGAAGTGGAAAGTGGAAAGTGGGTATTTTGTTCTAGGTTTTCACTTCCCACTCTCAAAAGTGGAAGGGTGGTAAAATCCCACGAGGTTTCGTATGAGTTCCAGTCTTGGCGACTTAAACTAATGATATTTTCGGCATTGTTGATAATTTTATTACTTGGATTGTTGATAAGGGGAATCTGTCTAATTTCGCCAGCTTGAAAATTTAAAGTTGGACTCATTGCTGACATAAAAAGATTTATTATTTTGCTTGATAATAGGGCTAAAAATAAGACTAATTCATCATATGTTTGACAAAAAATTGTAGGGCAAGCTGAATTAAAAACAAATCCCTGTGGACTGTATCTAATAGAAAATAACGAGGAACTTATTCTTGTATAACTAGCCCCTTCTCTAAAATAAAATTGTCTAGAAGGTAAATGATTTCCTGAATTTTCTAATTGAGAATAATACTTTTGACTAAATTTTAATATGTAATCAAAATTTCCATACCATTTTCTATATTCTCCTCCCTTTGTATGAGGAACATATAACTTGTTTGACTCGATAAAATTATTTATATTTTTCTTGTTAAAACCAATATTATTTATATTAACTTCTGTCCAATATTTTATAAAGAAGTCATTATTACCCGTATCTAATCCCACTCTAATTTCAGCTATATTGCCTAACTTTTCTGAAGTAGCAAAAATTTCTAAGACTCTATCACTCACCCAATAAGCGATCGCATTTCCTGGAATCTTCTTAAAATCACTAGCAGAAGCGCGGTAAAACCAACCACAATTAGGATTTTTTATTGCTTCTAATGCTTTAACGGGTTGAATATCTACACCATAAAACTGCTGTAAATCAATAAAAGCCCCTTTATAATTGGGTAAAAATTGTTGATATAAAGTAAAGGCACAAATAGGAACATAAGCAGACTCAAAAAAAGCATGATATTCTGGTCTAACTAAAGAAGTAATGGTACTTTTACTTAAAATGCCTGTGCGTAACTTTTCATAGGAACTTAAAAACATCCAAGTAAAAGGAGTCATAAATCCTGTAAATCCGTTATTTTTACATAATTCTAAACAACGCGCCATAAAAGCAGAAAATAGATCCGATTTTACCTCACTATAATTATCCTGTAAAAAAGCCTTTAACCGATTATTCATCCCCTTGTTACCCATATAGGGGGGATTAGCCACAACAAGGTGATACTTAGGACTTAAAAAATCCGCCATATTTAACACATCTATTACCTTCTCGTGGGTTTTATATAACAATAACTGACTAGCGACATTGCGCTCATTTAATAACCCTATCATCCCCTGTACATCCGTCACCGTAGGACGAATTAACGCCCCAAAATTATCCGCCTCCTTAAACTCATGTAGTGTTTCTAATAAAGGCGCAGTAAACAAATCGCGCCCGACAAAATCTAGATAAGGCTGTAGATCTTTTTCAGAAAACTCAACTTTTTTCAACACACAAATATTAGGCTGGATGGGTTTACGAAAAAATCGTCTTTCCTTTTCCCTCGCTTTCATGGTTAATGCAAATGCTGCCAAACTTCCCGCCCGTTCATCAATTTCTATGCCATAGAGATTATGGGTTAAAATCTTGCTAGGAATCTCATTTGCTGTATAACCTTCTTCCTCATATATTGCATAAAGTAAATCAAAAGCATAGACTAAAATATGTCCCGAACCACAAGCAGGATCACAGATTTTTATATCTTCAGGCGAGTTGATTTTTAAGTACCCATCTCCCACTTCCCACTTACCACTATCCACATAATAGGACATTGACTCAACTAACCGAGACTGAGGACGGTTTAACATCCATAAACGCCCCAGGGAATTTTCTACTAAATAACGGACAATCCAATGAGGAGTAAATAACTGAGTTGCCGCTGGAATATTCTGGGGAGTGATTTTTTTATTATTTTTTAGTCCCTCAAAAACTTCGTCTTTTTTCTCAGAGATATAAAACTGATATAACCACCCAATCACCTCCACACTCTCACAATTTTCTGGAGTCATTGCCTCACGAGTATAAGCTAAAATTGAATTACCCGATAATAAATCATCGGGCATCAATAACTCGGTATAATCATCAATTCGTTCAAATAAATAGGGCATCAACTGATGATAATAATTACACACTCCTACAATTAATAAACGATAGGCTTCCCCTTGAGCATCATAACTCGGTGCAGTTCCGCTTAATAAATCAAAAATCTGCTTTCTGACCTGTTTATTGAGCATTTCCTCGTCAATATGTCCCGTTTTCGCCTCAGCCAAGATTTCTGGCTGAAACTGCCCCTCAGCAGCGGACACAACCCTAATGGAGTGATAGCGGTTGCTATCCATAAACCGCAAGGCACAAAAACGGTTAAACCAAGTATAGGCAACCTGTTCAATAAGCTGTTCTTTGCCTAAAACTTCGATTTTTTCGGCTAACTTGCTGATAGCTTTGGGATTTTCTCGTCTTGCGGCGCTATTTTCAGCTAAGACCACTTCTAACTTAGTCGTCATCTGTTCTCTGAGATAACGACGGGCATACTGAGCGAATTTTTTAAGTCTTGATGTATCCATAAGACAATTTTATCCTAAAAAAGAAAACTTCTCAAGACAATCTTATTATCGGCCATGCTGTAAATTGCTGATTCCAGATGGCAAAATTAAGCACAATGCAACTATTACAAATTTCTTGACTCCATCTTTTTCCTTTTTGACCAATAGGGATTTGTTGGCGTAATTCCTTATTCATACGAGATAAAAGAGGAGTATCTAATTCGAGTAAACAGAGATATTTAATCGGTTTATCAATTTTATTTTCACACCAACGATATAACCAAGAATCTCGATATTTATGTTTAAGAGTTTCTCGCAAATTATTAAAATAGCTAGAGTCTTGATACTGTTCGGGTTTATGGAAATTTTTAACTTCAATAAACAAATAAAAATCGGTCAACTCAACGATAATATCTACTGCTTTCATCGCATGACTTAACCCATGATAATGAAGTTTATTGGTTTCTTTTTCATCAAAAATAAAAACATCTAAAGCATTAGGAAAATCAAACTCAAAGCCATCACATTCAATTTTCATTTCCCCAAAACTCCCATAGTTTTATCTATTTCATTATTGATTAAAGCCTCAAAAGCTTCATCAATTGGGTTCGGGTAAATTTCTAGATATTCATGGGTGCTATTAACCCTTAATTGATTATTTTCCTGCTCCCGATAAAGACTATGATAAGTAATCTTATCATCTTTCTTTTCATCAATTAGTAAATCAAACCATTTTAAAAAAACATAATCATGAGTAGCCACTATAACTTGTTGACCATTACGAGATAATTCTAGTAAAATTTCTACCAATAGCCTCATTAATTTAGGGTTAATATTTCCTTCCGGTTCATCCCAAAATAATGTCCCACTCATCCCCGGTTGAATTGCACCCGTTTCTAATAACCTAGATAATACTCCCATCTTGCGAAAACCTCCAGCGATTGCATTAACAGAATATTCTATATTTTTGACTTTAAAATTTACCCTACCTCCTCCGTAAAAGATAAATTTTCCCCCACAAATATTTTTAATTTCTTCCATCGCCCATTTAGATTTTTCCTGAAGATTTTCAGACCGGATAACAGGTAAATCTAGCAGTGACCATAGATCTCGATAGGTTTCATCAAAAGTCATTTGATACCTATCGTAGAGACTAAGCATTCCCTCCATAAAAGATAAAGATTCTTGAGCGGGAATAAAAACTGGAGTTTGTTGGTATTGCTCATAATTTTTATTCTCGATAATATGCACAGATTGGGAACTCTTAGAAAAACTAATTTTCAGCGTTTGCTCTAGGGAAAAGTTAATAGTACATTCTGCCTTTTCTTCTGCTCCCGTGTGATAAAGTTTTCCTAATTTATTATTTAAAGGAAGAAAAAGACGAATTAACCGCTCGGTTAAAAAATCCCTTAAATCAGACTCCTCCATCTCCGATGGCTGTTTAAACAGTTTATACCCAGAACTAAGGGCATAAGCAACTTTTAACAAATGAGTTTTTCCCGTCCCATTTTCTCCAATAATGACGTTAATCTTCGGAGAAAAATCAATTTTTAAACGTCGAAAAGCTGTAAAATTTCTCAGTTCTAATGATGTAATCATCTTTTCATCTCAATCAAGAAATCGGTAATCTCTATATCGTGGTAAATAGTTCCCACACCCCACACCCCACTTCTCAAATTTGAATCCGTTTACCTTCCTTAATTTCTGCTATTAAAGCCTCACGCATTGCCGAGAGATACTCCTCCACATCCGCCTCATCTGCCAGCCATGCCTTGCCAAAATTAATCTTAATTGTCTGACTGGGTATATATTGAGTTTCTGACTCCTTAACCCGACGGGTTGCCTGGGAAGAAACCCCATCAACCCCCGTCAACTTAGTCATTTTTGAGAGTAACCGAGGATAGGTATCCGTTTCAAACTTCTGACGGGTACTGCGAATCATAGCAATCAAATCTTCTTGAGCAATAGAATCACAACAATCCTGAAAAGATTTCAGAATTTCCTGCTGTTGAACCGGAGAAAGTTGGGAAAACTCGGCCATTTTACCCATTCGCTCTTGTAACAACCCGATTTCTTCCTGTGCTTGTTCCACTTCCTTGGTAACTTCGCTAGAAATTTCTGCCTCTACCGACTCTATTAACCCCTTTACCTGCTGCATCCGGCTTCCTTTAAAGCATTGGGTATCCGTGAGAACTGTTCTCAATTGAGATAGATTATCGCTGTTGATATAACTAAAATTGGGCTTTTGAGTCTCTAATAACAGTTTAGCCCGATCATAAATCCGTTTTTGTTCCCCCTGCATAAAACTCAGAATCGGCTCTATTACATTCTCTTTAAGATCTAATAACTCATCCTCTCGTTCGGTTAAATCGGTAAGATACCAATCATAAGGCTTATTACATACATCATTCAGGGTTTGTCGAGCCAGTTCTAAAGCCGATAAAAAAGGATATTTATCCATTTCTGAGAGTGTTTCTCGAATCAATTGGCTGAGTTCCTTAAATGCTGCTTGCGTTTTCTGATAAATAGCTTTAGGTTCATTATCTCCACAGGGTTGAGCAAAAAATTCCTCATAAAAATCCTTAAGTTTTCGTACCTGTGAAGAGGTAAATTTCTGTTGTGGCTGTAGTAAAATATTACTATAATTACGGGACTTACAAATAGCCTCAACTAATGCCCCTCCTTCCAACAAATTGCCCTCTCTTTCCACTTTTAGCTTACCTTTGGCGCACAGTTTGGCAACCATACATAAAATCGCCCCCTCACTCCACCCATAGGGTTTACGTTGAAAATTATCGGTTAGAGACTTCATAGATGTCCTTAACCCCTTTTCTTTATCCTTTTGAGTAAAGTTAAAAACCTCTTTTTCTGGTTCACTTAAATCCTTGAGATCATTACTAAATAAACCCTCTTGAGACGGTTCTAAAAAGTGCTTAAATTGTTCGACTTTATAATTCACTCCCCCTAACATTTGAAAGTTATGATACACCTCGGCAATTAATTTCTGAAACCCTAAAATAATTCTACTTTGAGCATCACTACTGCTAATCTCTAACTCCCTTCCCGATACAAATAACTTAGCCTGTCCTAATAAACTTTTCAGACTGTTTTTAATCTTTTCGTAATTTTGTTGATTGCTTTGATTTTTTTGATTCAAAATACTTTTAACTTCTTCCTGATGAGTGACAGATATATTCTGTTGAACATATTTTTCTGTTCTTTTATACATGGTTAAATCTTTCATTAAAGGCTGATTATAAGGGATAATAACTAATAACTCATCCCGTCCCATATTCTCCATCTGTAGGGCTTTTTCTTGCTCATATTGCCAGAAAAAAGGAGTGATGATTTGAATACTTAACTCGTATTCTCGTTTATAAAGTATTCCATCAATCTTACGGGAGAATTGATAATCTTGTGTCCCCTCTTGATTGCGAATTTTTGCGGTTTTGAGAATCTCCTCAAAAATTAAATTATTTAAGGCATCTAAAATCCTATTATCTTCTAATTCTGTATTTTTAATCTCCTGCTCAATGTCTTTTTCCTTGTCCGTTAAATACTCATACAAGTCCCCCGTTCTCTGAATGTAGGTTTGATGTTCAAGCAGGTTTAACCCTTCCTGAACTCGATTTTGTAGGTGGGAAATATCCTGTTCAAATTCCTCTAACATCAGGATAGATAAATTCTGTAAATTAGCCTTAAATCCCTCTACATATTTAACTAGAAATAATGCCTTGAGAAGACGCACGGCAAAAGGATTATTAAGATTATCTTCCGCTAAAGTAATACCACTCTGAATATTAGATTTCAACGTCGATCTAATTCCTTGAAACATTAAATCAAATGTAGCTAGATGACCAATTTCTTGCCCCTCAATTGCTATTACCACCTTACGGAAAACCGCCAACATTGAGCGTTCCCCTACCGAACTATGTTTTCCTTCAAAAGCACTATGTATAGATAATCCTCTAATAGCAGACTGGAAAAGGGTAAACTGATAGGGAATAAAAGGATAACAATCGATAAAATGGTTTCTATCTTGGAAATTACGGAAATCCCTTGAGCCATCGGAAAAGCGAAATAAGGTAGGTAAATTATGCCGTTGTTGCTCATAAATCTGCCCGAGTATTCTAACACCATCCTCATTTTTTGTCAGCAGACGTTTCTGAATAACTTCCGCCACATCCCGGCTGGTTAATTTCATGCGATTAGCAAAACGATCTTGAATTTTAGAAAAATCCTTAGTTCGATGATTTCCCATTTCTCCTAATACCGTTTCCATGTCTTCCTGAGCGGTGACAATCACCCAAGAACGTCCCTGACATTTTGTGGCTAAACTCTCGGCAATGGTTTGTAAATTGGTCATTAATTTAACATTATCCGCAATGTATTGTCCCACCTCATCCACAAAAAAGTTTAGTCTAAAATTAGAGGGTTTCTGTTCAATAAATGCTTTTACATCTTGGGAAAAATCATCAATGGAAAGTTTATAATCCTGACGATATAAATCGAGAATATTGGTGGAATTTTCCACCGATGCACCGGTCACTTTTCCATAGGCGATCGCAATATTTTTTCTTTCTAAAATGACTTGTTCCCGTCCCCTTTCCCAGGGTTTACCAGCAACGGATTCATACTCAGTTTTAAAAGCAGTATATAACCCCCGCTCATCTAATTCTTTTTCAAACTGAGCAATATAGCCCTGTTTTCCATAATAACCCCGCGCTTCATTGAAAACCTTGCTAAAAACTGATAATAAAGCATCAAATTCTGTTTTACTGGTGACATCCGCCTTTTGATCGATATTAAATAAAATACTTTGAGCAGGAATAGCAACGGCTTTCCTTAAGTCTCTTTTAAGAATTTCATTGTTCCGACATTTGGGTAAAAATTTTTCAATTGCTTGGCTATTTTCGAGCCAGCGATCCTCTAACAACAGGGCCAATATTTTTAATAAATGGGACTTACCAGAGCCAAAAAAGCCCGATATCCAAACCCCATTAACTCCTGTATAATTGTTATAAGCTGACAAAAACTCCTCTAGGCGTTTTTCAACCTCGCCGGTAAGCACATATTCTTCTAGTTCAACGTGCAGACTCGCCTCATCATTGGCATCCGCTTTGATTACCCCTTCCATAGGACGACTAACTTGTTTCTCAAAAATTCTACTTAACTGCATAATTAGTTCTCCCTTAAACTTGGTACTCGTAAATGTTAAAAGCTCGATAATATTTGTCATCTCCTAAGAGTCCAAATAAATTGAGAGAGGCTCCCGACTCTAGGGAATAGGTGTAGGCCCCCGGAAAAAACATTACCGTCGGTTGGTTGTTGTTCGTGGTTTGGAGGTTATTAAGAACATTATGGGAACGAATATAGGGAAAAATTTGACCAACGCCCCATAAAAACAAGATATCAAACGGATTTTCGGCAATTTTTTCGCCTAGGGCTGGAATTAAATGACTCTCCGAATCTAACACATTTTGTAAAAGCTCTTTCAGTTCCCCTTTAGATATCGAGGATTCTATATCGAGAATTTGCTCAAATATCTGCCGTTCCCTCAATAAGTCAAGACAGAGCTCATAAAGATTGATCTCTAATATGCGAATCCCTTTTTGATGCAACTGACTAACCAGTTGCTTTTGCAGACGTTCCATTTCAACAGTGTCTTGAGGTGGGTAAGGACAGATAAAAAAAGGAACTTCATTGCCAATTCCCTGTTTTTTGAGAAATCGCTCTGCTGACAGAACCGATAATAAATATTCAAATCTTTGGTTGATTGCTATTGTTTCAAGAGAAGACATCCAAATTTCGCCCATCTTGTCAATAATATTAGTATGCCCATTTTATCTGAATGAGAGTCAAAATCGGCTCTCTTATTCTTTGTGTGATCAGTTTAACTTACTATAGAAGCGATCAATCTTTGTGTCCTCTGTGTCTGGAGTGGTTCCTTCCACCCCCTCGCTAGGAGGAATGTATCTGAGAATAAATTTTACCCACCAAATCCAAGAGAACCAAAATCCTGGCTTGCTGCCTACAATTTCAGGTGATTAAGGGCTAAATTCCGTTGTTGGAGAGCGAATTGATGGCTAGGCTCTAGTTGTAGGGTTTGGTTAAAGGAAACCACTGCTTCCGAGAAACATTTTAACTTGTAGAGACAACAACCCCGTTGATACCATGCCTCAGCCTTTTGGGATTGTAACTGTAAAGCCTTATTATAAGCGGCGACCGCTTCACTGAGTCGTTCTAATTCCCGTAAAGCTTCACCTTTGCTAAACCAGACATTAGCATCGGATTTAATTGCCAGGGCTTGATTATAAGCCGCTAGACCTTCCGCATAATGTTGCATCCGACATAAAATCATGCCCTTGTAATGCCATGCTTCCAGATAATCTGGCTGCAGTTGAATCGCCTTATCCCAAGATGCGATCGCATCACTGATTTGTCGTAAATTAGCTAAAGCGATGCCGCGATAAAACCAAGCCCGAGCATTATTAGTCTCTAATTGAATTACCTGATTAAAAGACCCTAAAGCTTCAGGAAAACGCCCTAATCGTTGCAAGGCCAGACCGCGATTATACCAAGCATTGACAAAATTGGGCTTTTTCCGCAGGGACTGCTGATACAATTGAACTGCTTCGCGATGCTGCCCCAAATCGAGATGCGCGTTACCGCGATAAAACAAATCCTCTGCTGAAATTTCCAGCACTAAAGCTTGTTGTTGACGCAATTGCAGTAACTCTTTTATGGCATCTAAAACTTCTGCTGCCGAGGGAAAGCGTTGGCGCCAGTCATAACGGGTCATTTTATCGATAATAACTGCTAGATCATCTCTAACATCGGCCTGATCGCGCCAAGCGATTTCTCCGGTTTCGGCATCTTCGGGAAATTGCGTCGGTTTGAGACCGGTTAAGGCTTGAATAGCGATGATTCCCACGGCATAGACATCGCTAGACAATCGCGGTTTATTTTGCGCCTGTTCACTAGGCATATAACCAGGGGTGCCAATCCCAATGGACACACTGGTCTGTTTTGCTTTTAGCCATTGAGTCCCCACTTGTTTGACTCCGCCAAAGTCGATTAAAACTAGCTTGCCCTCTTGGCGACGGATAATATTATGGGGTTTGATATCTCGGTGAATAATATTATTTTGATGGACAAAAGCGAGAACTTCCAAGATATCTTTTAATAACTGAATTACCTGACTCTCTTCTAAACGCTTACCCTTAGAGATTTCCTGACTAAGATCGTGACCATCGATAAATTCTTGAACGATATAAAAAGACTTATTTTCCTGAAAACTGGCGAAAAATTGCGGTATTTGAGGGTGATGGCCGAGTTTTTCCAAAGCTCTGGCCTCACTCTCAAATAATCCTATAGTAACTTCGTTAACCACTTGGGTGATTAACTGTTTGACCACACATTGAGGACGGCCGGGGCGATAGTTATCTTGGGCTAAAAAAGTTTGACCGAAAGCCCCTTGACTTAGGGGTTTAATAACTTGGTAACGTCCCCCGATAATTAGTTTCATGGTAGCGATAGCATTATCTTTGCCCTAGATCAGCTTGATGGGACGGTTAACAGCCAAAGGGGTTAACTTGACCAAGCCCATCTTGCCAGTTAATTGATATATTACCAAAAAATTGGGTTTAAAGCCTCGCCCTTTTAGGGCGACTTGATCTGATGTATGATATTAAGAATAGGCGGCCGGGTAAGCAACCGCTTAAAAAACCCAGTCATCAACCGATGAACGCACCTTGAAAACTAGAGTTATGGGGTTCTATAGGGGAATGCTCCTATAGGTAAAAATTCTCAGCACGTCTGAGGAGAGAACCACCTCTGGGTAGGATTTCGCCAGGAATCTAATTCAAGTGGACTCGTTGAGCCAGAAATTCACAGCAGTGATGCTAGAAGAATCCACGTCCGTTTACGGCGTGGGGTATGTCAAATCAATTGTCGTCAGAAGCGGGTAACGCGACTCGAACGCGCGACATTCACCTTGGGAAGGTGACGTTCTACCACTGAACTATACCCGCAAAAGTCTCCCTAATCATAGCATTGACCCCCCAGCCAGAGCAACTGCCCTAGGCTATTTTCCATCACCGCGCTGGTTTGTCCAGAAACGCTAAACTGTAAAGCTTCCCGATAGACTCGCCCCGCCGGTTGACATCCTCGCCGCCGTAAAACGGACGGCGATTCCCAAACCTCACGATTTGAGTTTCTGCTTCTTTCCCGAAGGATTTTTCGCACCTGCCGCCCCAGATTTACTCTGTTCTGGTCTTATGGTCGCTCTACAGACTGACACCGCAAGCCCTGCGGCCAAAATATTTT
>VYLH01000119.1_pt1 | contig 27421 bp, 25 predicted proteins | sample 5114361 | NCBI WGS metagenome assembly VYLH01 (sample SAMN12291772, study PRJNA351875) | freshwater metagenome | isolation source: freshwater lake | place: USA: Michigan, Kent Lake | collected 2013-08-15
TTTTTGCTTACCTCCACCTTAATTCCTTCTTTCAAAACTATACCTATCAATCGTTTCCCCTTTTTTTAAGTTTCTTCTCTTTTTGTTAAGAAAGATCCGACTAATGGATAGCCTACTTAGGATGAAAATAATTATAAATTTCCTTAGCTAATTGTTCGCCAATTCCTGTCACCTGTTGCAATTGTTCTAGGGAAGCTTCGCGAATATAATCCAGAGAATGAAAATGAGCTAATAAATCTTTTTGTCGCTTAAAACCTAACCCGGGTATCTCATCAAGACGGGAACGGCGACTTTTTTGCATCCTTTGTTGTCGGTGAAAGCTAACAGCAAAGCGATGCGCTTCATCCCTGACTCGACGCAATAATTGCACTCCGGGTTGTTCCTTATCTGTCTCTAAAGGAGAGGATTCCCCCGGTAAAAAAATCTCCTCTCTCTGTTTAGCTAAACTAACAACTTTTACCTGTTCTAATAAATTCATCTCCCCTAAAACTGTCACCACTGCTGATAATTGTCCTTTTCCCCCATCAATCATGACCAAATCGGGAAAATCATCACTTTCGGCAATATTATCGGTATTTTCGGCATAACGACGGAAACGCCGGCGAATTACTTCTGCTAAACTGGCAAAATCATCGGAATGGCCGATTTTAACTTCGGGATTTTTGATTTTATAGTGACGATAATGTTGATTAGCGGCCACCCCATCGATAAACACCACTCCCGACGCGACTGCATTAGAACCCTGAATATGAGAAATATCATAACCCTCGATGCGGTGGGGTAGTGCCGGTAAATCGAGAATTACCGCTAAATCCTGCAAAGACTGTAAATCTCGGTCGGCGCTTCTTTTCGTCTTTTCTAACTCATAAAGAGCGTTTTTCTCGACCATAGCTAATAAATCCGCTTTACTTTGCCGTTGGGGGACAGTTAACTCGACTTTGCGACCTTTTTTTTCCCTTAACCACCCCGCTAACACCTCACCTTCCGGTAATTCGCAGGGTAGCAGGATTTCGCTGGGAATTTCCACCCCTTCCACCGATAAATAATGTTCTTCCAGGACTTTTTGCAGGATTTCTCCCTCGTTTGCTGACTGACTATCGGCAAAAAATCCCAAACGTGCCACCAAACGACCAGAACGCACTTGGAATAATTGTATGCAACAATGCTGCTCGTCTTTAGCTAAAGCGATCGCGTCCCGGGATACGGTATCATCGGGTAAAGAGACTTTTTGATCGGTATTAAGAGCCTGTAATCCGCGAATTTGATCCCTAATCGTGGCCGCTTGTTCAAAATCTAGGTTTTCCGACGCTGCGAGCATCTTTGTCGCTAATTTGTCTAATAATTCCCCCGTCCTTCCCTGAAAAATCATCGCCACTTTCTGCAAGGTTTCCCGATAATCTTGGGGACTGATTAATTTTTGACAAACCCCTGGACAACGACCGATATCATAATTTAAACAGGGACGGTCTTTAAAAAGAGGTTGGGGACGTTGACGCAGGGGAAAAGTGCGTTTAATTAGGTGTAAAGTGTGGCGCAGCAGCCTTGTATCGACGTAGGGACCATAATAACGGTCTTTTTGGTTATTTATGCTACGTTTGCGGGTAATAAAAATGCGCGGGTAGGTTTCCGACCAAGTAATACAAATGTATGGATATTTTTTATCGTCCTTGAGGAGAGTATTAAAATGGGGCTGATGTTGTTTAATTAGATTAGCTTCCAGGGCCAAAGATTCTGCTTCCGTGTCGGTGACGATAAATTCAATTTCCGTCACCTGTCGCACCATCAAAGCAATGCGGGGACTGAGGGGTTGACTGGGACGAAAATAGGAACGGACTCTAGACCGGAGTTTTTTGGATTTACCGATGTAGAGAATTTCGCCATTTTGGTCGCGCAGGAAGTAAACCCCCGGTTCGAGGGGAATTTCCCGAAGACGATTTTCTAGGCGATCGAGGTCTTGGATTAGGGTAGAGTTAAGATTATTCCCGAACATCTTTTTATATTAGGGTTTGCGGCAAAAAGTTTGTCTTGGGTGTGGGGTGTGGGGTGTAGGGTGTGGGGTGTAGGGTTTTACCGATTTTCAGGGAAAAAGTCCAGGAATTTTCCCCCCCATTACTCCAATGGCCGGTACTTTTGGATTTCAAAAAGGTCTAAAAGTCTTATCGAACAATGTTTTTAGATTTATTCAGCAAACCCTATATTAGACAAAAAAATTACGCCAGTGGGTATTAGCTGACGTTTGGCAAGATATTTAGGGCAAATCTTCACAAAAATTAATAGGCTTCTGATTCGATTTGCTTAATCGGGACGAAACATTCACCGGGGAGAAGAATCGGTTTATTGTTAAAAATTAATTGGCCCCGATGATTGTCGCGGTTAATAGCGACACCGAAAGGACGTTTACTAACTCTGCTATTGAGGGTACAGTAGATGCGATAAATGCGTCTGGCCGCCCGTAAGACAGTAGGATCTAACAAAATTGGAATTTCCATATCGACACGTTGTTGTTCTGTTTTCTCGGATAGGGCTACCATATCACTCGTCTCCCCACGATTAAATTGACATATTTATTAAATCAATGGTATATGACGATTTCCGATTATGCCACTTTTGTTAGGATTCTAAAACTTTTAGGATGGCCTGGCCCATAGCTTGGCATCCCACTAAGGTCATACCTTCCGAGAAAATATCTCCGGTACGATAACCGAACTCTAAGACTTTTTCTACGGCTTTTTCCAGTGCTGCTGCCGCTAAAGGCTGATTTAGCCCATATCTTAACATCATAGCAGCACTGAGAATCTGGGCGATCGGATTGGCTTTATCTTGGCCGGCGATATCTGGGGCCGAACCGTGGACGGGTTCAAAAACTCCCACCCCAGCAGTCCCTAAACTAGCGGAGGGTAACATTCCGATACTACCGGTTAACATGGCCGCTTCATCGGAGAGAATATCACCGAATAAATTGCCCGTGACGATAGTATCAAATTGTTTGGGGGCCCGGACTAACTGCATGGCTGCGTTATCGACGTAGAGATGGGAAAGTTCCACATCGGGATAATTAGCGGCCATTTTCGTCATCCGGTCGCGCCAGAGTTGGGAAACATCAAGAACATTAGCTTTATCGACGGAACAGAGTTTATTGCCGCGTTTTTGGGCAATTTCAAAGGCTACCTTAGCGATGCGGTCCACCTCCGATTCCAAGTAAACCATGGTATTTACACCGCATTTTTCTCCCGTTTCCGTCTCAAAAATCCCCTTCGGTTGACCGAAGTAAACACCCCCGGTCAATTCCCGGACGACCATGATATCCACTCCCTCGATAATCTCCCGTTTGAGACTAGAAGCGTCGATTAATTGCGGAAAAATGGTGGCAGGACGTAAATTAGCAAAAAGACCTAAACCAGATCTTAAGCCTAATAATCCGGTTTCCGGCCTTTGCTGCCGGGGCAAATTATCCCATTTATAACCCCCGATAGCGGCCAGGAGAACAGCATCACTATTTTTACAGGCGCTCAGGGTTGCTTCGGGGAGGGGACTGCCGGTTTCATCAATGGCTGCCCCTCCAATTAAAGCGGTTTGGAAGTCAAACTGGAGGTCAAATTTTTTAGCGATGACTTTCAGTATCTCTACGGTGACAGCGAGGATTTCCGGCCCGATGCCATCGCCGGGTAGTAGGGTAATGCGATACTGTTGCGTCATAGTTCTAGAACGGTAAAATAGGTCAGACTCTTAATTATAACATAGTTAGGGTTGGCTGAATAAATCTAAAAACCTTGTTGGATAAGGCTTTTAGACTTTTTTCCCATCAAAAAGTGCCAGCGATTGGAGTGATTGGGGGGAAAATTCAGGCACTTTTTCCCTGAAAATTAGGTAATTGAACCTCTGAAAATCGGTAAAATCCTACACCCTACACCCAGGAAAAACTTTTTGCCGCAAACCCTAATTAAAGGGGTAGTTAATCCCCATTAACTACACTAATTCTACATGGGAATCATCCCCGATCATAAAGCGTAAAGCCTTGGGACGTTGGGGGGCAATTTCTAGTTTTGCCCGTCGTCCAATCACACTATCAACTATGCGCTGATGAATGCCAATAATCGTGGCATCTTTGAGAATTACACTGTGTTCTATGTCGGCATCGATTAATTTTACTCCATTAGCCACACTGCTATAGGGACCGATAAAACAATTCTCGATGTGACAATTTTCTCCAATAATGACAGGTCCGCGAATGGTACTATTAATAATTTTACTACCCTGACCAATTTGTACCCTTCCGATCGCCTGACTATTAGCATCAATTTCTCCCCGCAAAGCGATTTCTAGACTGGTATCAAGGATAATCCGATTTGCTTCTAATAAGTCATCTTTTTTACCCGTATCTAACCACCAACCCAGTAGTTTATTGGCTTCTACTGCTTTATTTTGATTGATTAATTCTTGGATAGCGTCGGTAATTTCTAACTCACCCCTTGCCGAAGGTTGAATAGATGCGATCGCTTGATGAATGGTGGGGGCAAAAAAATAAATCCCCACCAAAGCTAAATTTGAGGGAGGTTCTTTGGGTTTTTCGACTAAGTATAAAACTTTGCCGGTTTCATCTACTTTTGCCACCCCAAAAGCACTGGGATTAGACACTTTTCGCAGGAGAATTAAAGCATCAAGGGACTGTTTTTGGAAAGAGTCTAAAAAGGGCGATAAATCATCCTCAATTAGGTTATCACCCAAGTACATAATAAAGGGGGAATCTCCTAGGAAAGATTGGGCAGTTTTGACCGCGTGAGCTAATCCAGCTGGTTGTTCTTGGCGAATATAAGTTATCTTAGCCCCAAACTGTTCACCACTGCCCGTGGTCTGACGAATTTCTTCCCCGGTTTCGGGACTGATAATAATGCCAATATCGGTAATTCCTGCGGCGACAATTGACTCGATTCCATACCATAAAATCGGTTTATTGGCAACGGGAACTAACTGTTTTGCACCCGTATAGGTTAGGGGACGTAACCTCGTACCTTTACCACCAGATAAAATTAGTGCTTTCATAGTTTTAAAGATTAAATAGTTGGTTGAGCATAGCTTTGAGAGAATCCCGCCAATAGGGAGGAATATAACCCAATTGTTGCGAGATTTTTTGACCGGAAAGAACCGAGTAGGCTGGACGCACTGCTGGGGTAGGATATTCAGCAGTAGTAATGGGAATTACTCTCTGAATTTTTAAGGGAATACCGCTTATTTTTGCCTCCTCAAAAATCGCTTTAGTTAAATCAAACCAACTGGCGACACCGCTATTAGTAAAATTATAGATTCCTGCGGGATTATCGACATTAATTAAAAGCTGAGTAATGGCCGTGGCGATATCTTTGGACCAAGTGGGACTTCCCACCTGATCGACAACTACTTTTAACTCCTCTCTTTCCTTGCCTAATCTCAGCATGGTTTTGACAAAATTACTTTTGCCATAACTGCCGTAAACCCAAGCAGTACGCAGGATAATTGCCTGAGAATTAACAGTTTTAATCTCCTCTTCTCCCCTTAACTTTGATTGTCCATAAACCCCTAAAGGATTAGTTAGATCGGTTTCTAGATAGGGGGTATTTTTTCGACCATCAAACACATAATCGGTGGAAATATGGAGAAATTTAGCTTGAATTTTCTCGGCAGATTCCGCCATGATTTTCGGGGCTGTAGCATTGATAGCATAGGCTAATTCTGGCTCGGTTTCGGCTTTATCCACTGCCGTATAAGCGGCGGCATTAACCAGATAATCGGGGTGAATTTCCCTAATTAACTGGCCGATTTTTTCCGAGTTAGTTAAATCTAGTTCTTCTCGACCGATACTAATAACTTCGCCCAAGAATGGTAAAGTTACTTGTAACTCTTGTCCCACTTGACCTTTAGCACCAATTAGTAAAACTTTTTTCATTGTCTTTAGGGGAAAACTTCCACGGATTTAAAGGGTTGTCCAGCTTGGTCTTTAGGGGAGAGAATCGGGGGAATCTCTAGGGGCCAATCAATCCCTAAATCGGCATCATTCCATAAAATGGTTTTTTCGTATTGGGGATAATAATAATTAGTGGTTTTGTAGAGAAATTCGGCTCGTTCAGAGAGAACTAGAAAGCCATGGGCAAAACCTTCGGGAACCCAGAAAATACGTTTATTTTCCGCACTTAAAACACAGCTTACCCATTGCCCAAAAGTGGGGGAACTTTGACGCGCATCCACGGCCACATCAAAAACACTACCGTTCACCACTCGCACCAATTTACCCTGGGGATTGGGGATTTGATAGTGCAATCCTCGCAGGACATTTTTTAAGGACATAGAGTGATTATCCTGGACAAAAGTGGTATTGACTCCAGTTTTTTCTCGAAAATCTTTCTGATTAAAACTCTCCAAGAAAAAACCTCGATCGTCTCCGTAAACTTGCGGTTCAATGATTAAAACATCAGGAATTTCCGTGGGAATAACTTTCATAAAATCGGAGACAAGATAACTTTTGCGGGTAGTCTAGCACAAAAGGGCATTTTTTTCTAAAGTTTTTTATTAATCTTTCCCCGGTAACTGAATAATGATAAGATGAGCCTAACTTAGTCAGAGCATAAACGACGTGGTACAAGTCTCTACACACACCGCTACTCAATCTATCCCCATGGAGGGAGAAGCCTTAAAAAACTGGTTACAGACTAGGGCTAATCAGATTATCGCCGGCGATCGACTCAGTAAGCAAGAGGCCCTAGCTTTAACTGCGATCGAAGGTCAGGAAAATATTTTCAGCTTATGTGAAGCTGCCGATCGCATTCGTCAGGCCTGTTGTGGTAATACGGTAGATTTATGTAGCATTATCAACATAAAATCGGGAAGTTGTTCGGAAAATTGCAGTTTTTGTTCCCAATCCGCCCACCATCCCGGTCAAGATTCGCCTATCTACGGTTTAAAAAGTCGCGAGGAAATCGTCAGCCATGCGAAAGCGGCAGCCGACGCGGGGGCCAAACGCTTCTGTTTAGTTAGTCAAGGCCGGGGATTAAAGTACAATAGCCCTAAATCGCAGGAATTCGAGGAAATACTGGCCACAGTTCAAGAAATCATCGAAACGGCCAAGATTAAACCCTGTTGCGCCCTCGGAGAGTTAACCCTTGCCCAAGCCCAGGCCTTAAAAGAAGCTGGAGTTACCCGTTATAATCACAATCTGGAAGCTTCCGAGAATTTTTATCCTAACGTCGTCTCCACCCACAGTTGGCAGGATCGGGTAGAAACGGTAAAAAACCTGAAAGCGGCGGGAATTCAAGCTTGTACGGGGGGAATTATCGGTATGGGGGAAAGTTGGACTGATCGCATTGATTTAGCTTTTTCCCTGGCGGAATTAGCAGTGGAATCCGTGCCGATTAACCTATTAAACCCCAGAAGTGGCACCCCTTTAGGTCATTTACCCAAACTGGATCCCTTGACTGCCCTAAAAGCGATCGCTATTTTCCGGTTTATCTTACCTCAACAAATCCTCCGTTATGCCGGGGGACGAGAGGCGGTGATGGGAGAATTGCAAAATCTGGGGCTAAAATCGGGAATTAATGCTATGCTGATTGGGCATTATTTGACCACTCTAGGACAACCCCCCCAACAGGATCAGGCGATGTTGGCTGATCTTAGTTTAATAGGAGGAGAAGCCCCCATCCCCGGTGAATACCAACCCCAACAGGCAACCTAAATCACGTCGAGGACGAGGCTCTCCGCCCCGGCGCACTTCCGCATCGGTTCCCAATGAGTTAATCTGGGCCTTGATTGGTTTGTTGCTGACAATCTTTAGTACATTTGTTCCAGTAAGCCTAGCTAGTTGGTCGGCTGCGGGTCTATCTTCGCAAAAACTAGGCATAACTTACCAAATTGGGGCAGTATTGTTAACGGGCTGTCTGGGGGGCAAAAATGCCGGGCTTCTTGCCCAGGTGGCCTATATTTTTCTCGGTTTAACTTGGTTGCCTGTGTTTGCTCAGGGTGGGGGAATAGGTTATCTGAAAGAACCCAGTTTTGGCTATATTTTGGGCTTTATGCCGGGGGCATGGCTGTGTGGTTGGTTGGCTTTTCGCTGGCGCGCCAAGATAGAAACCCTGGCTTTAAGTGCCTTTGCCGGTTTGTTAGTTATTCATCTGTGCGGTTTATTATATATGCTGGGATTGTCGATTTTTCAGCCCCAAGCCAGTCAAATCACCTTTCCCGATAGTTTGCCCACCCTATTTATGAATTATTCAGTCTGGCCATTTTTAGGGCAGTTAGTAGTAATTTGTGTGGTGGTAATTATTGCCTTTTTCTTCCGTAAATTATTATTTTATTGATGCCACAGCCAATGTTAAAAAAGAATCGCTGGTTTTGGATAGTGGCGGTGCTTGGTCTAATTTTAGACCAATTAACTAAGTATATAACCGTGCAGAGTTTTGAGCAAATTGGTGATACTTTCCCGATTATTCCGGGGGTTTTTCATTTTACCTATGTGATTAATACCGGGGCGGCTTTTAGTGTTTTTCGGGGCGGTGTTGGTTGGCTAAAATGGCTATCCTTATTAGTTAGTTTGGGATTAATGGCTTTTGCTTACTTTGGACCGCATTTAAATCGTTGGGAACAATTAGCCTACGGTTTTATTTTAGCAGGGGCTTTCGGCAATGGCATCGATCGCTTTTTGTTTGGTTATGTGGTGGATTTTCTCGATTTTAGATTGATTAATTTTCCTGTTTTTAATCTGGCTGATGTCTTTATTAATATCGGGATTATTTGCCTATTAATTTCTACCTTTCCCCACAAGTCAAGGGTCCCGTAGGGGCGAAGCATTCGAGCGATAACCTATCGCTGAAACCGTAGATTTCCTATCCGAATGCTTCGCCCTTACTTGTTCTGTTCAAATGCAAGTGGAGTGACTCTTAAATTATTACAGATATATCAGCAGCCGTCTGTAAGCATACCACCGAAAAACTAATGCGCTCCGGGGTTTGGGGGCGGCGCCACGCCCCCAACGGGTAGGGTTGATTCATGAATCAACCCTACTATGAATCAACCCTACTATGAATCAACCCTACCCCTGCCCCCTGCCTCCTGCCCCCTGCCTCTGTTATACTCGATCGGGTGAGCAATGCCCACCCAAAAAACTATGCTTCTGTTTGAGAAATAGAGCGATTAAATTTACTAACTAACTCAGGATTTTCTGACCAAGCATCGATAACACTCATATTACCATTGAGAAAATTCTGTTTAATAGCGCGGCGTTGAATTTTGCCACTGGCAGTTTTGAGAATTGTTCCCGATTTAGCCAGAACAATCGCATGGGTCATAATTTCGTGTTCTTCGGCGATTTCTTGACGGATATCGGCGATTAATTTAGCCGTATCTAATTCGCCGCTGCGACGTTCTAATTCCTGGACAATAACTAACTGTTCTTCCCCATTATCTTCAATGGAAAAAGCCGCACCATAATCGGGACGAAAAACCTCATTAAGATGCTGTACTGACCATTCTAAATCCTGGGGATAATGATTACTGCCACGGACAATAATTAAATCCTTAATCCGTCCCGTGATATACAATTCCCCATCGAGAAGAAAACCTAAATCTCCGGTGCGTAAAAACGGTCCTTCTCCCGTATCAGCAAGATAAGCTTGAAAAGTCTCTTTAGTTGCGTCTTCCCGTTGCCAATATCCAGCGGCCATACTGGGGTCACTGGCCCAAATTTCGCCCACTTCATCGGCTGCACAAAGGGTGAAAGTATCGGGATTAACCATAGCTATACGGGTATCACAGACGCGACGACCACAACTGGGGACGTATCTAACTCCCGTGGTTCGATCGGAGCCTACAGGGACAATTTTACCGCGTTCGTAGGCGGTTGCATCCAAAGCGGTGATAATTGGGGTGGTTCCCTTGGGTTTATTGGAAATCAAGAGGGTATATTCAGCTAATCCGTAGGCAGGGGCGAAAGTTTGCCAAGAAAAGCCGTAATCTGCAAAAGTATCGACAAATTTGGCCATGACCTTCGGATTAATCGGTTCGGCGGCATTTCCTGCGGCCTGCCAACTGCTCAGGTCTAATTCCGCTAAATCGGCAGCTTTAATCCTACGAGTACAAAGATCATAGGCGAAGTTGGGGGCCTGGCTATGAGTAACTTTGTACTTAGTAATATTTTTTAACCACTGCATCGGACGCTTAATAAAAGCAAAGGGAGACATGAGATAGCAGGGTGTACCGTTGTAGAGGGGGACGGTGATACCTTCGACTAACCCGTAATCGTGGAAATAGGGCATCCAAGTGAGGGTAACGCTATCCGGTTCGTAACCACAAGCTTTTTGCAAGTAACCGCAATGGTGCATCAGGTTAAAATGACTTAACATCACTCCTTTGGGGATATTAGTCGAACCGGAGGTATATTGCAGATAAGCAAGCGCCGATTTATCCACCTGGGGATCTTGCCATTGGTCCGCGAGGGAAATATCAATACTTTCGGTAGTAATCCATTTCATTTGGTCGAATTCTGGAAATTCTTCCTTAACACCTTCAATAAGAGTCAGAATACTTTCGGTAACTAGGGCAAAGGTGGCATTAGCATCCTTGACAATTGCTCGTAAACGGGGCAGAGTGCGCTTAAGTCGTCCCGATTCCGGTGGGGGGACGGGAATGGCAATCACTCCCCCGTAGAGACAACCACAAAAAGCGGCCACTACTTCTAAACTTTGAGGATAGAGTAATAGGGCGCGTTCCCCTTGGGCCTGGTATTTTTGCAAATAGGCGGCGATTGCTCTTGCTTGGCGATCGAGTTCACTGTAGGTTAAAGGTGGGGTTTCTTTTTTACCATCGATAAGAAAAGTGTAGGCATGGCCCTCTGGTTGTGCCGTGGCGCGGTAACGTAAGAGTTCTACTAGGGTTGTGGGTTGAATTAGGGTTTCAGTCATCGTTGTTATCGGGCTTATTGGCGCTATTGTATAGAAGTTTTAACATATTTGCCCATGGCGCTAGGATAAAGTGCCGAAGGCGATCGGTCAAGGTGTAGGATTAAGTAGCTGGTTATAATTAAATTAAAAATGGATTTTAGGTTCGATCCCCCCTGCCCCCCTTGATAAGGTAGGGTTGATTCATGAATCAACCCTACCCTTGATAAGGGGGGTGTCTGATAATTTTTAACGCCTACCTACTTAAGTTATTGGTTAAAATCCCCCCGCCTTATCTCTGCAATTGTGAGAAAAAAGCTATAATTAATCAATCCTAAAATACCGGGAAAAAGTCATGACAGCCCTAGACATAATCCCAGAAGTTGCCTGTCCCCCCACAGATTTATGGAGTGATGAACCACCATTGGAAAGTGATCTACACCTGCAACAGATCATCATTCTCCTTAGTTGTCTAGAATTATTATGGCGCGAGAGGAGTGATTATTACGCTTCGGGAAATCTAACCATCTACTACAAAGCGGAACAACTGAAAAAGCGCGATTTCTGGGGTCCCGATTTTTTTGTGGTTTTAGATACCGAAAAGCGTCCCCGCAAAAGTTGGGTGGTTTGGAGAGAACAGGGTAAATATCCGGATGTAATTGTCGAGATTCTCTCCGATTCTACGGCTAATATTGACCGCAATAACAAGAAAATTCTCTATCAAAATACCTTTCGCACTCCTAATTATTTTTGGTTCGATCCTAATACGTTAGAATTGCAAGGATTTAGACTAATTGAGGGACAATATCAAGCCATTTCTCCCAATGAACAGGGTTATCTCTGGAGTGAACAGTTAGGATTATATTTAGGCATATTTGACCGTAAACTGCGTTATTTTACCGCCGATGGTCAATTAGTCCCCACTCCTCAAGAAGCCGAATTACAGCAACGACAGGCAAAAGAACAGGCTCTTTTAGAAAAAGAACAGGCTCTTTTAGAAAAAGAAAGGGAACGACAAGCTAAGGAAAAATTGTCCCAAAAATTGCGAGAATTAGGCATCGATCCCGATACAATTTAACTGAAGTGGCAAAAGTCCTAAGTAGTCAGATGTTAAAATCAGACACCCCCTTATTAAGGGTAGGGTTGATTCATGAATCAACCCTACGATGAATCAACCCTACGATGAATCAACCCTACGATGAATCAACCCTACGATGAATCAACCCTACGATGAATCAACCCTACGATGAATCAACCCTACGATAATCAACCCTGCCATGAATCAACCCTAGGGATCAAGGGGGGATTTATAACCAGCTACTTAGAGAAAGTAAACCTAAATGAGAAGTCGTGGGAAAACTTATGAGTGATATTGAACTTCGGCAGTCAGTTTATGACCTTCTTTCATCCCTGAGAGGATTGGATGCGCTCAAAAAATTATTCTGGTCTGAGTTAAATTACGAGCGAGAAAATCAAACCCTGTCCCGACGCAATTGGCCAGATAAAGCAGTAGAAGCATTAGCAGAAGATCCAATCCTATTAGCTTCTGGGGGGGAAGATTTTCAGGTTATTTATGCTCGTCTCAACTCTAAGCAACTGCTGCTCAATTTAGAGCGTCTTGTCGTCACTCAACTGCTAAAAAACCATCCCTACACTCTCTTTGTTTTCTCTGATTTCCACCAAGAACGGTGGCATTTTATCAATGTTAAATATGATGTAAAACAAGAAAAAAGGCAAGTCTTGCGGCGAATTACAGTGGGTCCGGGGGAACAGTTACGAACCGCCACAGAACGCCTAAGTTTACTGGATTTAGATAATATTAGTTCCGAGTCTCCTTTAGCGATTCAGGAACGTCATGATGAAGCTTTTGATGTTGAGAAAGTTACTAAGAAATTTTTTGAACAGTATCGCTCGGTCTTTGAAAAAGTTGAGCAATTAATTACCAAAACTCTCCCTAATGCTGACCAGAGAAGACTATTTACTCAGAAGCTGTTTAATCGCCTGATGTTTATTGTTTTTATCCAGAAAAAGGGTTGGCTGAAGTTTAACGAACAAACAGACTATCTAGAAACATTATGGCAGGATTATCAGAATGATAACAGCACCTCGGACAAAAACTTTTATCATAATCGCTTGACTCATCTGTTTTTTACGGGACTGAATAATCCCCAACAAACGGATATTATTAGTATCAATAACGGTGGTTTTCTTCGGCAAATAATTGGCACAGTTCCCTATCTTAATGGGGGATTATTTGAACAAGATGAGGATGACCGCAATCCTAATATAATAGTACCCGATCAGGCGATCGATGTTATCTTACATAAACTTTTTAGTAATTTTAATTTCACGGTGACTGAGAGTACACCCCTTGATGTGGAGGTAGCAGTGGACCCAGAAATGTTGGGAAAAGTGTTTGAGGAATTAGTCACGGGAAGACATAAATCAGGTAGTTATTACACACCTAAACCGATTGTTTCTTTTATGTGTCGGGAGGCTTTGAAGGGATATTTAGGAGGCTATGAAGCCTTAGTTGATGAACATAATGTAGAGCAGATAAACGTTCCAAAAGCTCGTGATCTTTTGCAGAAACTGAGCGAAGTGAAAATAGTAGATCCTGCTTGTGGAAGTGGCGCTTATCTATTAGGTATGCTGCATGAACTACATTCGCTTACTCGTTTGCTTGACACCCGCGCTCAACCGGAAAATGCTCGTGATGATTACCACCGTAAACTCAATATTATTCAAAATAATCTCTATGGTGTAGATATTGATGAATTTGCGGTAAATATTGCTCGATTACGTCTTTGGCTATCACTAACTGTAGAATTTGACGGTGAGCATCCTGAACCGTTACCTAACTTAGATTTTAAGATTGAATCTGGTGATAGTCTCACTGCTCCTAATCCAGAGAATGTAGGACAGTACACTCTTCGAGGCCAGATAATTCGCCAATATAGAGATGCAAAAAACTCTTATCTGACAATGAGTGAAGGAGTTCAAAAGCAAATTTTAAAACAAAAAATCAATGAATTTAAAGCTGAAATTGCTTTGATAACCCATGGAAGTAATAAGGTTAACGGATTTGATTGGGCCGTAGAATTTGCTGAAGTTTTTTCACAAAAGGGGTTTGATATTGTCTTAGCTAATCCGCCTTATGGTGCGACTGTTGGTGACAGGGTGCGCGATCTCTATTTTGACCGTCTGACTGATGGCGCACAATCCAAAGATACTTATGGTTTATTCATGGCCCGTGGCTTGCAGTTGCTACGTTCTGGCGGTCAATTATGTTACATAGTTTCTGATACTTGGCGGACTATTAAAACTCACAAACCTTTAAGAAAGCGATTTCTTGAAAGTACCACTATTGCTCATTTTATCGATCTGCCTTCTTGGGTTTTTGATGCTACAGTTAATACTTGTATTTTGACCGTTGCTAAAAATACGGCATCTGAAAGCCATGATCTAATCGCCGCAGATTTGCGTAGCCTTCAAATCGGGGACTGGAATAAACTAACTGAGAACCTAGATGCGATCGCTGCTCATAGTGTGGATTTACAAACGATAGATTATGCTCGTTATACTTATCCCCAATCTTTGATAGCTACTTATGATAACTTGTCACTTTTCATCGGTTCACCCAAGCTTTATCAGTTGTTGAGCAATAGTAATTTTTCTCGCTTGGGGACAATAGCTGATGTAAAAGTAGGACTTCAAACGAGTGACAATGATTACTATCTTCGTAAACGTAGAGGAGCAAGGGGAAGTTATGAAATATTAGACGATAGTAAATTACTTACTGATGCTGATATTGCAGGCTTAAGTGATGATGAAAAACTAAATGGAGTAGCTCTCAATAAGTATAATAATCGCTGTTTTCTGCCCTTTGATAAAGGCGGCGAAAGTAATACTGATGAAGGTTGGCTTCCCAATTACTATGTACCGACACAATATTTGATAGATTGGTCAAGAGATGCTGTCCATCGCCTCCGCACTGCTACTATTGCTGATGTTAAACGGCGAAAAAAAGAATTCAATAAGATTGAACCACAAGAGGAACAAAGGATTGCCTCTCGTTTTCAAAACTCAGAATATTATTTTCAAGAGGGGATAACATTTTCGCCTACTGGTATTTATAGTCCTACTTTTCGATTGGGAAGTGGCTGTATTTTTGGCAATAAAGGTTCAACTATTTTTGTTAGAGGGATTGAATCAAGAGTTTTACTAGGATTTTTAACTTCTATTGTCTCTCGTTATTTACTCAAGAGCTATGTATCCCATACAGTTGAAACAGGGGAAGAAGTTTTAACACGACTGAGATTACCTTCATTAAGTCCTGATTTGCACGATAGAATCAAAACTTTAGTTGAAAGTATTATTAATCAACAAAAGCATAATCAAAGCTATCCCTATCATTTACATGAACAAAAAGAAATTGATGCCATTATTTATCAACTCTATGAATTAGACTATGAGGATATTCGTGAAATAGAACTTTGGTACTGTCGCCGCTATCCTAAACTAGCAAAAGCTCAGGGAGTATTAGCCGAAGTAAAAGAAAAGTATGAAAGACATATAGAACACTGTAGTCGAGTTTTGACAAAGCCTCCTACTTACTGGAAATCTCATCCAATTCTGAGTCTGATTGCTCAAGGTGAAGGAAGCAAACTAGAGTTCAAAGAAACTCTAAGAGTAGATATTAAGACAAATACAAAAAATAAAGATGTTCTTCTTGCATCCTTAAAAAACATTACAGCCTTTTTAAATACCGATGGTGGTACTCTTCTCATTGGAGTTTCTGATAATTTAGAAATAAAAGGACTTGAGCCAGATTATACTGTTGGAAAAGGAAAAAATAAGGATGGTTTTGAGAATAATTTACGACAAATTATGGAGTCAAAAATTACACCTTATCCACTTCATCCTAATAAAGTTTTAGTGATGGTAGAATTTTTTACGCTTCCTGAAGGAGAAATTTGTCAGGTTGAAGTTAAGCCCCTGGATTTATCAGAAATTGCTTATCTAGAAGGTAAAATTTTCATTAGAGATGGAAATAGAACTAAGGAATTGAAAGGCGACACTCTAGAATCTTGGAAACAGAAAAGAAACCCATCATTAAATTAGTGCAAAAATGCTTAGATGCCAAAGGGGTTAACTGTGAAGAATGGGAGAAAGAGATAGATGAGAGAGTAGCGGCATTGTATGGATTGTAAGGGGTTAGATACCCGAATTATTAAAGAAGTCGGGTTTCTGAAATCATCACACAATTTCGATTTCTTTATTAAGTAGCTGGTTATAATTAAGTTAAAAATGGATTTTAGGTCTGATCCCCCCTGCCCCCCTTGATAAGGGGGGTGCCGATCCCCCCTGCCCCCCTTGATAAGGGGGGTGCCGATAGGCGGGGGGATCTGAAAGTTTTTAACACCTACCTACTTAACCTCTCTTGCTAGTCAAAACCTTAGTCTCCCTTGAGATGCGCTGCACCAACTTTTTGATAGAGAATATGTAGAGCCTCAGCAGCTTGTCTTGCTAGAGCGTACCATTCAGGGTTTTGTACACAAGCTGGATGGGAAACAATAAAACGCTCCAAGGAATCACTAACCATCGCTGTTCTGTCAAGTAACTCATGACATCCGAATGTACCCGGTTTGAATTGCTCAAGAACTTGTTGTTCTTGTTCTTGGAGGAAGTCTTTTAACTCTTCTTGACGCTCTATTTCAATAGCGTTATCCTTAACCACAACCATACTATTCAATTCAGTCATTCAACCCTCCAATTCAGCTTGCCGTAGAATGTTTTTGTAAGTTCCGATAGGTATATCATCTGACAGTTTACAAGGAACGGTAACTTTACTCAGCTTGACAGGGTGTTTAAACTGACGATGGCTTCCTTTTTGCGAAACTTGCAACCAACTATCATCAATTAGGCGACGGATAACCTCACGAACCCTCATACCCTTAATTTTAACCTACACTTATCTTATCGAAAATTTGGGTTTAAAACCCCGTCCTTTTAGGACGGCTTTAAGCTACAATGGAAAATGAAGTCAACTTCTTAAAGAAGTCGGGTATCTGAAATCATCACAGAAGAGGAGAAATAACAAGAAGGATTTCCTAGACTGTGAACCTTAAGATTGTTACAAGATGCTAAAATTAGGAAAACCTGCTAAAATCAGGATATGCCAGCTAAAGATACCTTTCACCATGCTGTCCGAAATGCACTCATAAAAGCAGGTTGGACGATTACCCATGATCCTTTTACCTTAGAGTTTGAAGATGTTAACTTTTATGTGGACTTAGGAGCAGAAAAAGTTATTGCAGCACAAAAAGAACGAGAAAAAGTTGCCATTGAAATCAAAAGTTTCTTAAGAGATTCAATTGTTACAGAACTACATTTAGCCTGTGGACAATATCTTAACTACCGTTTTGCTCTTTCAGAAATTGAACCTGATAGAACCCTATACTTAGCCATCCCTAATGATACTTATGAAGTGTTTTGTCATAGCCGTTTTGTTCAAAGAATTCTAGAACATTATCAAATCAAAATTATTGTCTATAACCCTGAAATAGAGGAGATCGTAGAATGGCAATCAACTACATTGAATTAGTTAAATCCCTAATTGAAGAACAAGCTAAAATTCAGCAGTCTAGTGAAATTTCCCTAGAAATAATCTTTGACGATCTGAGGAAACATTATTTATTAGTACAAGTTGGTTGGCATAATAATCATTGGATTTATGGATGTCTTTTACATTTAGATATTATTAACAATAAAGTTTATATTCAACAGAACAACACAGAAATTTCAGTAGCTGAAAAGTTAGTTGAACTAGGAATTCCTAAAACAGATATTGTCATCGGATTTCACTCTCCATTTAAACGAAAATTCACAGAATATGCCATTAATTAGGAGTACAAATAAAATGGAAAAACAAATTATAAAACATTAGAATTACCAATAGAATTAATTCAAGAAACTCTCTCTATTCTAGATCGTGAAACTGCCGTCTTAGTTGAGCAAGCTTTATCCTAAACTACCATGAAAATACAAGGAATTATCAAAGGCAATACTATCGAGCTATTAGAGGATTTATCTCTTCCTAATGGCGTAAAAATTTCTCGGTCAATCCCCGATAATTTAATTCAAAAAAAATTATTGTGGGAAGACTTAGAAACTCTTATTGGAGTATGGAAAAATCAACCAGAACTCGATGATATTTTTTCTGAAATTGACCAAGAACGCCATGCCGATCTAGGTGTGGAAATTAAATTCGATGATTAAGCCGAAAATTCATGTATTTACTGGATACTAACATCCGTATTGCCATTCTCAAAGGGAATCTGACGGTCGTTTCACATTTTAGACTTAAGTATCAGGAATCTTACCTGTCCACTTTAGTCTTAGGGGAGCTATATAAAGGAGTTTATTGCTCAACTCAGCTAGAACGTAACTTAGATACATTAACTAGATTTGCCAACCAGTTACCGATAATAGCTTTTGATCAACAAGCTGCAATCGAATTTGGCAAAATTCAATCTGAACTTAGAAAAATTGGCAAACCAACAGGACAGTTAGATGCTTTAATCGCAAGCGTTGCTCGTTCTCGGCAGGATATTTTAGTAACCGATAATACTCGTCATTTTGAAAATATTTCTAATCTAGTAATAGAAAACTGGTTACAGCCCTAAAATTCAAAAATTGAACTATGCCTACCCACGACATCATCGACAATCGCCAGCAAAAATTAGTCGATAACATCAACCAAATTCTTCACTCTTCAGAAGCCGCTCATTTTGCCGTCGGTTACTTCTTCCTCTCCGGCTTTACTGCGATCGCACCTCGTCTCGCCACCATCCCACAAATGCGCCTCCTGATTGGCAACACCAGCAACCGGGAAACCATCGAACAATTAGCAGAAGGCTACCGCCGCTTAGAATTAATTAAAAACCATCTGGAAGCACAAGAATATCCCAAACGGACAGAACGCAAGCAGATGGCAACAGAAACCGCCGATAATATTCGTTCCAGCGTCGAACTAATGGACCAAACAGATCAAGCAGAAACCTTAGTAAAAAATCTGGTTCTTATGATTGAAGAAAAACGCCTTCAGGTGCGAGTTTATACTAAAGGGCGACTCCATGCTAAAGCCTATATCTTCGACTACGGGACAATTTATAACCAGCAGGGACAACCTTTGGAACGTCAAGAAAAAGGCCTTGCTATCGTTGGTTCTTCTAACCTTACTTTATCAGGAATTTCCCACAATACCGAACTTAATGTTATCGTTCACGGTAATGAAAACCACGCCAGTTTAACAGAATGGTTCAATCAACTTTGGCAGGAAGCAACAGAATTTGATGAAACACTGATGCAGTCTTTAAAACAGTCTTGGGCGATGATGCCAGTACGTCCCTACGACATCTATATGAAAACTCTCTATATGCTCGTGCGCGATCGATTGACAGAAGAAACTGCCAGCGAAATGATGATAGATAACGAAATTACCGAGAAACTAGCAGACTTTCAAAAAGTAGCAGTTAACCAAGCGATCAAACTCATCCGCGAGTACGGAGGTTGTTTCGTTTCCGATGTGGTAGGACTAGGAAAAAGCTTCATTGGTGCTGCCATTGTCAAACGCTTTGAACAAGTGGAAAAAGCCCGCCCCTTAATTATTTGTCCAGCGCCACTGGTGGAAATGTGGGAACGCTACAACGAAATTTATCAACTTAACGCCCGCGTTTTATCGATGGGATTGCTGCGGGAAGATGAAACCAGTGGCATCAGAGTTTTATTAGAAGATTTTAAATACAAAGATCGAGATTTTATCTTAATTGATGAAAGTCATAACCTGCGGAATGCCGCAACCCAAAGATATAAAATCGTCGAAGCCTTTTTAGCAGCCGGGAGACAATGCTGTTTTTTAACAGCAACTCCTCGCAATAAAAGTGCTTGGGATATTTACCATCAGATTAGGCTCTTTCATCAAGATGATAAGACAGATTTACCCATAGATCCGCCCGATCTAAAAGAGTATTTTAGATTAGTAGAGAAAGGGGAAAAACAGTTACCTGACTTGTTATCTAATATCTTGATCCGGCGCACTCGCAACCACATTTTACGCTGGTACGGCTTTGATGCCAAGACTCATAAACCCGTAGATGCAGACAATTTCAAGGATTATTTAAACGGAAATCAACGCGCTTACGTTATTGTGGGTGGTAAGCATCAGTTTTTTCCCAAAAGAGAACTACAAACCATTGAATATAGTATTGAAGATACCTATCAAGGACTTTACCAGGAACTGCGCCAATATTTAGGGAAATCTCGCCAACGGCAACCAGCCAACCCTCGTAAAAATGAACTTTGCTATGCTCGTTATGGTTTGGGAAATTATGTATTACCAAATAAGCGCAAACAAGAACCATTACTCAGTTTACAAACCGGGGGAGCAAATTTAAGAGGACTGATGCGAGTCCTGTTATTCAAACGCTTTGAATCTAGCGTTTATGCCTTCCAACAAACTGTTAAGAAATTACTGCAAGTCCATCAACGCTTTCGAGAAGCTTTACGCCAAGGAATTATCCCCGCCGGAGAAGAAGCTCAGGCAATTCTCTATGAGCCAAACAATGGGGAAGAACAAGACATTATCGATGCTTTGCGTCAGGCATCTGGGAAGTATGATATAGCTGATTTTGATGCCACAATATTACAGAAACATCTTGAGCATGACATCCAATTGCTAGAGAAAATTTTGCACTTAGTTGAGCCAATTACCCCAGACAAAGATGCGAAATTACAAACTCTCAAAAATTGGTTGAATAAACCTCCGCTGCAAGATAGCAAGTGCCTCATCTTTACTCAGTATGCTGATACCGCCTATTACTTATATCAAAACCTCAATCCTAACGGCGATCGAGACGATCTAGAAGTCATCTACAGTGGCGATAAAAATAAGGCGCGGGTAGTGGGAAGATTTGCCCCCAAAGCCAACAAATACTATAAATTACAACAGGGAGAGTCGGAAATCAAAACTTTAATTGCTACCGATGTTTTAGCCGAGGGTTTAAACCTACAAGATGGCCACCTGATTGTTAATTATGACCTGCATTGGAATCCCGTCCGACTTATTCAAAGGTTTGGTCGGATTGATCGGATTGGCAGCGAGAATGATGTGGTTTACGGCTTTAATTTTCTCCCAGAGACGGGATTGGAGCGGAATCTAGGATTACGGCAAAAACTCAAAAACCGCATTCAAGAAATTCACGAAACCATCGGGGAGGATGCGGCAATTCTCGACCCAACGGAACAGCTTAACGAAGAGGCTATGTATGCGATTTATGAAAAAAGTGGTAGTCATCAATTAAGTTTGTTTGAAGATGAGGGAGAATTTCTCGACCTCAATGAAGCGGAAGAAATTCTCAGACAACTCCAGCGAGAAAATCCGGCTGAATACGAACGGATAGCTAACCTGCCTCATGGCATCCGAACGGCTCGCTTTTCTCTCAATAAGGGCATAATTGTCTTCTGTGAAGCTTCTTATCCGAACCGCAAAGATTGGAAGGGCTACCAGCAATTATATTGGCTCGATGAACAGGGAGAGATCAGATCAAAAGATACTGCCCGCATTTTAGGAATGCTCAAAACCAACCCAGAAGAAGCAGCACTGCCGCTGCCCAAAAATTACAACCAAGCAGTCATGCAAGTCAAGGTGAAATTTGCCCAAGAAGTCCAACACCGCCAATCGGAACGGGAGTACAGCCGTTCTCTGACTCAAGCACAGCGCTACGTCCTGCGAGAATTGGGACTACTGTTCAAAACCACGCAGGATGAAGAAATCCGCAAGCAGGTTAACCTATTAGAACAGGCCTTTCGCCAACCGATTACCACTGTACTCAAGCGCGAGTTAAACCTGATTAAGCGCCGTAGCCTGACAGGAGAAGCTTTGTTTAGCGAACTGAAGAAATTATATAGCCAACATGAGATGCGGGACTGGTTAGATCGCCGCCGCTTGCAAGGTGAGGAGCAACCAATTCCCATCATTATTTGCAGTCAGGCTTTAGTTTAGAAACGGCGATAAGTAGGTGGGTGGAATTAAATATAAGATGAACGTAGCGACTGTATCGCCAGTTCTTCCATCGGGTTCGGCTTCACCTTCCCGTTAACGTAGTCGCAAGCTTCCGCAAACGCTTTCAGTGTCGCCTCGATAGCGGCCACCTGTTCGGGTGTTACTTGGAGTTGGCAAGATCCGGTCAGGACTGGTTTCATCCCCTCATTAATAATCAACACATGAGGATTTTGAGGAAGATGCAAGAATTTATTGGCGATTTTCGGGACATCGAACCCCTCAAAGCCGAACGGTAGGGACTCACGCGGTTTCGTTGAGAAAATTGTCGGAAAAGAGATATTAACTCAGAAAGCGATTATACTCAATGATCGAAGACTATTGACCAGCGATCGATGAACCAAGACAACGAGATTAGTCATTTACTAGACCTCATGCCTGCTTCGGGACGGATGATGACGCGCATTGTCAGCAAACCCGAAAGCAGTAAGGTAATCGAAACTAATTTTCCCCTGCCCTGGCAAAGAGGAGTCAGACCGATTCCAATTAATTTTGACCTCTGGCGGCAATTATCAAGACCCCAACGGGATTTAGTCTTGTTAAGGGCTGTCTGTGTTTTAACGGCAGTAAAATGGTTTAAACCCGATCTCGATCGAGTAATTGCTCTGGCTGGTATGATCGGTTTAACCGTGGAAACCCTGCAAACCGATGCCGTCGGTATGGCAGTAGCGGGGGGTTTAACTGCCTTGGCAATTAACCGGATTTGGCGGGAAAAACGCAGCCCCCAACGGGAATTAGATGCGGATGAAGCAGCCCTAAAAGTGGCCGTTAGACGCGGTTACACGGAAACCGAGGCCGCTAAGGGTTTATTATCGGCTATTGAGACTATAGCTGAAATTGAGGGGCGATCGAGTCTCAATTTTAACGAGTTATTGCGCTGTCAAAATCTGAAAAAATTAGCCAATCTCTCCTTTGTTGGTGTTCCCGATCAGGTGAGACAATCTTAAGGTCAGGAGCCGGTCGTCAGGAGTCAGGAGGCAATAGGTAATCTCCCCCCCTCTGTCACCCATTCCGGCGTTCCCTGTTCCCTAAAATCAGAGAGTCTGTAAACTTAAAATAACTACTATAAAAATATCTTTCCCCTTGCTCAATGGCTGCAATTGACTCTTTAGAAAAAGTCTTAAAATATCACTTTGGCTACGATCAATTTCGACCGAATCAACGCCAAATAATTGAGGCTGCTTTAAATAATCAGGATTTATTAGTAATTATGCCCACCGGAGGCGGTAAATCTCTCTGTTTTCAGCTACCTGCTTTAATCAAAAAAGGGGTGACGGTGGTGGTTTCTCCCCTAATTGCTTTAATGCAGGATCAAGTAACTGCTTTAGCTGATAATGGCATCGGGGCAACATTTCTCAATAGCACTTTAAATGCTAAACAAGTCAGAGAAAGAGAATCTTTAATCCTGCAAGGAAAAATTAAACTGTTATATGTCGCGCCAGAAAGATTATTATCGCCTAGTTTTTTAGATTTTTTAGCTGTTATTGATAATTACCTCGGTTTAGCCTGTTTAGCAGTGGATGAAGCTCACTGTGTCTCCGATTGGGGTCATGATTTCCGCCCTGAATATCGACAAATTAAACAAGTTCGTCAACGCTTTCCCTCCGTGCCAATTTTGGCTTTAACTGCCACCGCTACCCAACAGGTTAGAGAAGATATTATCCAACAATTAGGATTGCGAGATACTTCCATTCATATTGCTAGTTTTAATCGTCCTAATCTTTATTATGAAGTTCAACCTAAAACCAGTAAATCTTATCAGCAATTGTATCAATATATTAAAGGACAAAAAGGAGCAGGAATAGTTTACTGTATCAGCCGCAAAACCGTCGATAAAGTTGCAGAACAGTTGCAAAAAGATGGTATTAATGCCCTACCCTATCACGCGGGTATGGAGGATCGGGAAAGAAGTAACAATCAAACCCGTTTTATTCGGGATGATGTGCAGATTATGGTGGCAACAATTGCCTTCGGTATGGGGATTAATAAACCGGATGTACGCTTTGTCATTCATTACGATTTACCCCGCAATTTAGAGGGATATTATCAAGAATCAGGCCGTGCGGGTAGGGACGGAGAACCAGCTAAATGTACCCTCTTTTTTAGCTTTGCCGATGCCAGAAAAATTGAGTATTTTATTAACCAAAAAACCGAGCAAAATGAACAACAGAAAGCTCGTCAACAATTGCGACAGGTGTTAGATTATGCCGAAGGGAATGAATGTAGAAGATCGAGTGTACTAGGCTACTTTGGAGAAAGTTTTGCGGGTAACTGTGGTAACTGTGATAACTGTCGGAATGGTACAAATAACCAGGATTGGACGATCGAAGCACAAAAATTTTTATCCTGTGTGGCGCGGACGGGACAGAAATTCGGTATGATGCACATAATCAACGTACTCAGGGGAGGAAAAGGTGAAAGAATCACCCAATATCAACATCATTTATTATCTACTTATGGCATCGGTAAAGATAAAACTGTCGGGGAGTGGAAACGTTTAAGTCGTTCCCTTGTCCAGCAAAATCTACTGGTAGAAACTGAAGACAATTTTAGAATCTTGAAACTTAATCAACACAGTTGGGAAGTGATGCGGAAACAACGTTCCGTGTTTATTGCCGTCCCCCAAAAAGCTAACGGTCAAATCGTGGGAGACGACAATCCCAATACGCTGGAAAGTGATTTATTATTTGATCGCTTGCGACAACTGCGGAAAAAAATTGCCGATAGTCAAGGGGTTCCTCCCTACGTTATTTTCCATGATTCTAGTCTGCGTTTGATGGCCCAATCAAAACCCCGGAGTTTAGGAGAGTTTCGTCAAATTTCTGGAGTAGTACAAAGCAAAGTGCAGCAGTATGGTGATATATTTATAGCGGCAATTAATGATTTTTGTCAGGATAGTCTTCCCTCTACTCAATTCCTCACTCTCCAATACTATCAAGATGGTTTGAATGCGGAAGAAATCGCTCGCAAAAGAAGCTTAAAAGTCTCAACCATCTATGAACATTTAGCTAAATTGCTGGAAGCGGGTTACGAAATTGATATTAATCAGTTAGTCTCTAAAAATAAACAGGAATATATTCGTTTAGCGATTAAAAAAGTGGGTGATCAATCCCTGAAAACTCTCAAAGAAAATCTGGGAGATAATTATAGTTATGAGGAAATTAAATTAGTTGTTGCTTGGCAAAGACGACCCCGGCAATAAGGCCAGAGGAACTCTTTTGATGCAACCCTCCACTTTAAAAGCGATAATAAATAATCAGTTTTTAATAACCGGATTTAGTATTACAACCAGTGGGTTAATCCGCTCAAAAATTGCTTTTTCTGGGGTTGAAACATTTTCAACCCTGATTTTTATCATCCAGGAAAAATAACTTCTAGGGGAGCGGGAATCATCTCGCTACGAAAGTCAAGAATCTGGACTAGGATTAAATAGGCAACGGCGATTAAAATCGAAATTGCTCCCGTGATAATGGCGATAATTTTAGCAGAATTCATATAATTAACCGTTAATTTCCTGAGATTATTGATCTATTCCCGCAAAAGCTACCGAAATTTATTCTCATCTACGATTGCGAGGATAAACAATTCAAACTGAAGATATCTTACAGCACAATTCTCCGAGGCGATCGAGAGGAGGAAAATCTTTACCGAATCAAGGTTAGTTACGGTTAAAGAGATTTTGCCATCAGTTCCACGAAAGAATAGGGTTTATCAGCTAGGAGAACATTCAGAATTTTGACTAATCCCGAACTGAGGTTCAGGTTGAAACCCAGTTTGACGAGAGATAGTCCTTGCGGCTCAATGTATAGACTAAAATATATGGTAAAGCTTATAATTATTTGTTATTTGAATCTATGCAACCAGCAAAACCCTTGCTATAATCGACAATATATGGTAATAGACCAATTCCATCCGCTGCATCCGCATCGGCATCCCCAAAGTTGATCAACCTCGCTTTGTTTTAAGGTAGGCTAAGGTCTGCCTTACTTTTTTGGGTTGGGAAGCACTGGAGTTGGGGGAAAAGAGGAAAATGGGTCATTAAAGCTTAATTATCAGGAAAAAGCTCTGATCGTGTCTAAATTCTAGCTTTCTTTCGGGGCAAGCTTTCGGGTGATCAATAACTAACAGAAACTAAATTTTCGAGTTGTTGTTAGAAAATAGGCGAGCGCTCGCTTATAAAATAAGAGTTTCAGCACTTATGTGTTGACAGGGATTTTCCGAGATAGAAGAGCGATAAGATTTTTATTCACCTATGATAAACCTATGGCCTAAAATAATCATAAGGAGACAACATCACTCAATTTAAACTACTGACAGGAGAAGGAAAAGTCGGGACATACGGCGACTTGTTAAAATTAGGTAGTAGAGGAGATCACTTAACCCCTCATCATCTACCATCCAATGCGTATATGAAAGCGAAAATCAAAGGTTACACAACTAATCAAGGAATTGCTATCATGATGGAACACTTATCCCCCGGAAAAGGAGGTCGTCATCGTCAAACCTTATCTTATGGTAAAAGTCCAGACTTAACCCTTTCCCCTCGACAAACCTTAGCACAAGAAGTTTGGGATATTCGCTCAATTTATCTAGGTCAAGGATTATATAATGCAGATATTAGAAAGGGATTACAAGAACTCATTCAACTTAATAAAACTACCTGGTCAACCTTTTTTGATTAAGGAGCAACAACCCCATGAATTTAATAAAAATCCTACAAGAGAATCGCTTAATGAAAACACCCCAAGAAATTAACTTATTTGAGGAAACATTAGAAAAACTTGCCAAATATCCTGATGATAAACATTTAAAAGACTTACATCTTATCCTAGATGATAACTGTGAACATCCTGAAATTATGTTTAGTTTATTGCATTTTTTAGAAGATTTTGAAACCCAACAACAAATACAAGCTTTTATTGAAGTGATTCCTCAATTAATGATAACTGCACCAGAATGGACAAAAATCATTCACTATCGAATGATTAATGATGAATCTGCTGTTAAAATTTATCAGAATAGTCTGGAATTAGCCAATCAAAAAACACCTCATTTTTTGTATCAACTTTTACTAGAAAGCGTCAAAAATTATATTAATTCATCCTCGGAGGTCATCTTAACCTAAATTTTTGTATGACTTATAGAAATTAAAATGATATTTTGGTATCTGTAATCCCTTAAAAAATGTCGCTTTTTCTGGCATTTGTTCAACCTTGATTAATTTAATTTGAGACTCAGTGACTTCCCCCAACCCCCCAAAAGCCTGGATTGGGTAATAAAATCAAAAGTAAACCGCTCAACTAAACTTACTCAAACTTACTTAAAAGCCTGAAAGCTTAGTCATTCGTAGTGGGTCAAGCACTACAGGATTAAACGGCAAACCCTTTATTCCCTGGTCAATGAC
>VYLH01000135.1_pt1 | contig 27391 bp, 22 predicted proteins | sample 5114361 | NCBI WGS metagenome assembly VYLH01 (sample SAMN12291772, study PRJNA351875) | freshwater metagenome | isolation source: freshwater lake | place: USA: Michigan, Kent Lake | collected 2013-08-15
TCGCGATTTTCTGCTCATCGGTCGCAATAGCCAAGGTCAACCGGTAGAATTAGAAGCCTATAGTTTAGCCCCGTCAGAAGCCGAGTTTTGGCTAAAAACCTCAAATCCATCCAAATTTGCCGCCGAACACGGTGATAGCCTCTTAGAATACCTAAAGAGAGTGCTTTTACAGGCGGCTCCTATCACCTCACCAGCCGATGTTGCTTGGTTTCTTGCTTCCTATGCGCGCGACGCAAAAGCACGCTTAGAACATCATTCCGATCTTCCCGCTCTGGCCAATATTCGTCAAGCTTTAGAAAATGCCCTAGGTATCAAATTTGAACGGGAACAGGGGAATAAATTTTTTCGTTCTACCCTCGTGCAAACCCTCTTTTATGGTTTATTCTCCGCTTGGGTATTATGGCACAAGGAAAACCTCAATCGCGAGGATAAAGAGGATAAGTTCAATTGGAAATCCGCAGCCCACCATCTCCATGTTCCCATGTTAGCGATCCTATTTGAGCAGATCGCCGCACCGAGTAAGTTAAAATCTTTGGGATTAGTAGAAGTTTTGAATTGGACCGGTGCAGCTTTAAATCGAGTGCGACGAGAGGAATTTTTTCGTCAATTCGATGAGGGACAAGCGGTACAGTATTTCTATGAACCATTTTTGCAAGCTTTTGATCCCGATTTACGCAAAGAATTGGGAGTTTGGTACACTCCTCCAGAAATTGTTCGCTATATGGTAGCGCGAGTCGATCGAGTTTTGCGAGAAGAATTAAATATCGAGGACGGTTTAGCTAATCCCGATGTTTATGTTCTCGATCCTTGCTGTGGCACCGGTGCTTATTTAGTCGAGGTTTTGCGCTATATTACCGATACTTTACAGGAAAATGGCGCGGGTGCTTTAGCCATGGCTTTGGTGAAAAAGGCAGCCATAGAAAGAATTTTCGGTTTCGAGATTTTAACCGCTCCTTTTGTCGTCGCTCATCTACAATTAGGTTTATTCCTGCAAAGTTTGGGTGTACCTTTAATAGAAGATAGTGAACGGGTGGGGATTTATCTGACTAATGCTTTAACCGGTTGGCAACCTCCCGATGAGGAAAGTAAACAGAAAATTCAACAGCTACAATTAAGTTTTCCGGAGTTAAATAAGGAACGAGAGGCAGCCGATGAAGTTAAGCGCGGTAAACCGATTTTAGTTATTCTCGGTAATCCTCCCTACAATGCTTTTGCTGGAACCAGTCCCGCAGAAGAAGCAGGTTTAGTGGAATTGTATAAACAGGGTTTAATCTCCGATTGGGGGATTAAAAAGTTTAATTTGGATGAGCTATATGTGCGCTTTTTTCGTTTAGCGGAAAGATGTATTTCAGAAAATACCGGCAAAGGGGTTGTTTGTTATATTTCTAACTATTCTTGGGTTAGTGAACCTTCTTTTGTTATCTTGAGACAGAATTTATTAAAGAATTTCAATAAGTTTTGGATCGAAAATATGCACGGAAATCGCAAAATTTCTGAATATGCACCCGATGGTAGAACCAGTGAGACAATTTTCTCAATACCCGGATTCTCAGCAGGAATTCAACAGGGAGTGGTGATTTCTCTTTGGTTGAAAAATAGTTCTCAGCAAGGAACTAAAGTCTTATTTCGAGATGATATTGATGCAGCTAAAGCAGTTGAAAGAAGGTCACAACTTTTAGAAAGCTTAAAAAATCAAGATTTTGATGCTTTTTATCAAGTCTCTAACCCAGAACAATCTAATCGTTATTCTTTCCGTCCCTCCGATGTTTCCTCTCACTATTTAGCATGGCCAAAGTTAACAGATTTATCTGATGAAGCTCCAATTACAGGTTATAAAGAGAATCGAGGCTATAGTTTTATTGATAGTGATAAAACTATTCTTTCGGAAAGGATAAGTAAATACTTTGATCAAAATGTTTCATGGGAAGAATTAGCATCACTTAATACAGGTTTAACTAAAAATGCAGCTCGATTTGATGCCAAAAAAGCCAGAGATAAAGTCTTAAAGTTACGCAAAAAATTTAATACTCAAATGCTGTTACCTTATCTGCTCAGACCCTATGAGGTTAAGTGGTGTTATTATACTCAAATTAGACCGCTTTGGAATGAGTCTAGACCTTCGCTATTTATTCATCAATTTCAAGGTAATTCCTTTTTAGTCAGTCGTCCTGCTGGTGTTGCCTCTCCCGAAGGAATACCATTTTATTTTACTAACTGTTTAGGAGACTTTGACTTTATTAGAGGTCATGCTTATCACTTTCCTATACGATTACGTCAAAATTCAGAGAAGGTGAATACAGAAGATAATACTCAAGGAAAATTATTCGATTCCAGTAACTTTAATAGTCCTTCAATAAAAGCCAATCTCTCGGAAAAATCTCGTCAATACTTAAATCAACTGGGTATTAATAATCTTGATGAAAATATCGAGAATGCCTCCTTAATTTGGCTGCACTCGTTAGCGATTGGGTACTCTCCCTTGTATCTTCGGGAAAATGCCGACGGTATTCGTCAAGACTTCCCAAGAATTCCCCTTCCCAATAGCCAAGAATTATTAATTAAATCTGCCCAACTAGGACAAGCGATCGCATCTCTTTTAGACACAGAAAACCCAGTTATAGGAGTCACCAAAAAACCGACCCCTGCACTGCAAAAAATCGCCTTGATTTCCTGCACTGATGGGGGAAATTTAAACCCAGATAAGGGGGATTTAATTATTAACGTCGGTTGGGGACATGGGGGTAAAAATGGTGTGACAATGCCGGGTAAAGGAAAAGCGATCGCCAGACAATATACAACCGCAGAAATGAGCGTAATTAGCCCAGAAATGCGAAAATTATTAGGAACGACCACCTATGATATTTATCTCAATGATCGAGCCTATTGGCAAAATATACCATCCCGGGTGTGGGAATATACCATCGGGGGTTATCAAGTTATTAAAAAATGGCTAAGTTATCGCGAGGAAAAATTATTAGGACGGGGATTAACTATCGCAGAAGTGCAGGAAGTAAGCGAGATGACTAGAAGAATTACTGCGATTATTCTCCTAGAATCAGATCTAGATGATAACTACCAAAATATCAAAACAGCCGTGTATTCTTTTTAACTTAGTGTCAGCAGAATTCCCTCGCTTTTAGCGATGGGATGAATGCTGATACTAAATCCGTTGAGTACAGGCTAGTTATGAGACGAGGCACTCATGCAAGAGGCAAAAGGGGAAATAAATAATCAGTTTTTAATAACAGGATTTAGTATGACATTCAGTTTTTTTCCCACTTCCCACTCCCCAATTCATAATTCATAATTCCCCAAGGATTGGATGATTGAAGCCTTCTGAAGCAAAAGAATATCTGTGATTGCTATCAAAACTGTTATATTATATAAAAATATTTCTGAGATTTTTTCTATGCCTCTAATTAGGGTCTGCTGAATAAATCTAAAAACCTTGTTGGATAAGACTTTTGGACTTTTTTCCCCTCAAAAAGTGCCAGCCATTGCGGGGATCGGGGGAAAATTCAGGTACTTTGCCCCCAGGAAAAGCTTTTTCAGCAAACCCTAATTAAAATTCAAACTTCTGTCACCTCCCTCGATGATGAGACGGTTAATCAACTTTTGCAGAGTCTTTCGGCTAAATTAGCTAAACATCTGGGAAAACCCGAATCCTATGTGATGACAGCTTTAGAATCGGGTATAAAAATGACTTTTGCTGGTACTTTTGAGCCGGTGTGTTATGTGGAGATTAAAAGTGTTGGTTCTATTTCCGCCGCTCAAACTAAAAGCATGAGTAGTGATTTTTGTCAAGAAATTGAGGCTTATTTAGGAATACCGAAAAATCGCATTTATCTAGAATTTGCCGAGACGAAAGGTGATCTTTGGGGATGGAATGGCACTACTTTTGGCTAATTTATGCCAAAATTATCGGAGATAGGGCTTATTTTAACTCTCTGGTGAGGATTTTTGCCTGTTCAATCCAAGCTAACATCACCGCAATATCGGGACTTGACATCCTCGCCGCCGTAAAACGGACGGCGATTCCTCACCACGCCACTTTTTTAGGGTGGTCGCGTCAATGGGGTTGACGCAGATAGCGAAAAACGCTTAATTGCTTAAGTAGCTTGGTTATCGCTTTTTCCATTGTAGCTTAAAGCCGTCCTAAAAGGACGGGGTTTTAACCCAAATTTTCGATAAATCGCGTCTTTGCAGATTAGCCACCTGAAAATTGATGTTTGTGCCAATTGCGGGGATGAGCCTTTTTCTGTCAACTCTTGAGGTTGACGCGTTTCATTTTTGAATTGGCGGATGGTATTAAAGTAGAATATAGGGATTATACTAAGTATAGAAAAATTACAGCTTTGTTTCTAAAGATGAAGTGTAACCTAATTTGGTATCGAATCCTGACGACCGGCTCCCCAAAACGAAAACTGTGTACTTCACCATTAAGATAACTGCTATAAGATGAATTTATTAGAAGAAGTTAAGGCAAAAACTAAAGAATTTCGTACCGATAACTATCCTATGTCAATCGGAGAGATTATTAGTCTTTATAATAACAAAGAAATGACAATTAATCCAGATTTTCAAAGATATTTTCGTTGGACAATAGCCCAAAAAAGCCGATTCATAGAATCGATACTATTAGGAATTCCTATTCCCTCTATTTTTGTCTATCAGAGAGAAGAAGATAGTGTTTGGGAATTGGTGGATGGATTACAAAGGATTTCAACAATTTTGGAATTTGTTGGCGATTTAAGAGATGAGGACGATGAAACTAAGAAAAAACCGAAACTGGTGCTTCAAGGTACTAAGTTATTACCTAGCTTAAACGGAGTTATGTGGGAAGGTGCAGAGGAAGGAGAGTATAATTTGCCCCCGTCTCTAAAAATAGATTTCAAAAGAGCGAAAATACAGGTTCAGATTATCCAAAAAGAATCGGATAAAAATGCTAAGTTTGAAGTTTTTCATCGTTTAAATACTGGTGGCTCTTTTTTATCTTATCAAGAGGTGCGTAATTGTCTTTTGATTATGCTAGATAAAAGCCTATATAAGTGGTTAGAAGACTTGGCAGAAAATGAGAACTTTAAAAATTGTATTTCCCTATCCGAGCGATTAAGACAAGAACGCTACGACTTGGAACTAATTCTTAAATATTTTGCCCTGTCTTCTCCCACATTTGGTCCAACATCATTGAACAAAAAAGAGGTTAATGAATATTTGACTGACTATTTGATAAAATTATGCAATTCCATCACTTTTGATCGTGTGTTAGAGCAAGAAAAATTCGCTAAAATGTTTTTATTGCTTGATCAAGCGACGAGTGAAGATACTTTTACCAAATATGATGGAACAAGATTTAAGGGTAAATTTCTCGATTCTGCTTATGAAGCGATCACCACAGGATTACGAGAAAATATTGATGATTACTCTACTCAAGATATTGAACTGCTAAGAACAAAAATTCAGGAAATGTGGTCAGAATCTGACTTTATTTCTAACATCGGTACAGGATCGAGAGCTAGAACTAGAATGCACAAAATGATTGAATTTGGCAAAAAATATTTTAAAAAGTAATGAGTAAAGATAATAGAACTATCGAAATTCTCCAGAAAAACTTAGATGAAGATATGGCATGGCGAATTAAAGAACTTAGTATTTTAAAAACTAAAATTCCTCCACAAAAAGGAACTGAGCAAGAAGTATTAATTAGAGCCGGAATAACCACTCTCTATGCCCATTGGGAAGGTTTTATTAAATATGCAGCAGAATGTTATTTGCAGTTTGTTTCCTTAAAAAAATTAAATTATCATGAACTGGATTACTGTTTCGTTGCCCTTAGTTCTAGAAAATCTATAAATGAGTTAATAAAAACCAATAAATTTAAGTTACAAAAAGAGATGATCAAAAATTTACTTGATAACCTAGAAAATACAGCTTCTATACCCCACGAAAATATTATTAACACCAAATCTAATCTCAATTTTGAAGTTTTCACTGATATCTGTACTATTCTAGGAATTGATGATAGTGATTATCAACTTCGGCAGAAAGCTATTGATGAACAACTTCTCACCCAAAGAAATAAAATTGCTCATGGCAAGTATTTAACTATCGATTATGAAGAATACATCAGTATTTATAATTTAGTAATTGAATTAATCAGAAATTTTAAAGATGATCTATTAAATGCCGCCGTGACGGAACAGTATAAAAAAGTCAAAAGTATATAGGGTTAATACTAAATCCGTTGAGTATGCGCTACATATCAGAACAGGCACTCATGCAAGAGACAAAAGGGGAAATAAATAATCAGTTTTTAATAACCGGATTTAGTATGACTCCATGACTATCAAGAACTGTTCCAATAGTGGCAAGAGACGAAGTGACTAATTGGAGTAACTTGTCTTTTGTCTCTGCCAAATTCTTATCTTCTGTATTGCGCTGTAAACTTTGAGTATTATAAATTTTTTTAATTAATTCTTCACCAGCAGAAAAAACATTACTATCTGAATATTTGGTTGTCCTGGCTTCTTCAAAAAATATATTAATTCCCTCTGACCATTCAGCTTTTAACTCTGAGTCATCTACTTGCTCTAATAGATTATTACTAAGAGATTGAAGTTCTTGAAGCTGCGTTTTGACATGAGGTGCTTTCGCATAAATTCTTCCCCAAGTGGCCAAAAAATCAAAAGTTTGTTCGGCAATTAAAGGGGTTCCGTCCGCAAGACTAACTTTAAAAAAAGCGTCGAGGGCAGGGGCAAGAAGCGCAAAAATTGGTAATTCCCAACTATTGACAGAAGCGGTAAGAACAAGTAGGCTGATTCTAGATGGACTATCAGGGGGAATACTATTGCGAGATAAAATTGACGCAATAAATAACCAAACAACCTCATTGTTAATCTCGCTGTCATTCTGTAGAAGCTTACGTCCCAATACCCCTAAGCCGATTTCTGAAGCTTTGATCGATCCCAGTGCCAACAGATCTGCAAACTCTCTAACATGACTATCCACCCTTCTCAGATTGCCGAAAGCTCTATCAATTTCTTCTCTAGCGTTATCACTATCGCCAGAGTCTAAAAATTGTTGTACTCTTCTAAGCATCGTTGTCATTCTGTTTGGGGCGAAGGGATAAAGGTAAGACCACTGCGAATTTCAATATCTACACGGGCGTTTTTAGTTTTACGTTTAGAATCCTGAAATGAGTGCGGTTGTGCCTCTGGAGTGACACCACCTTGCTCACTAGCATTTGTAACAAAGCGTTCAGCTTTTCTAAACGCTTGTTTCCGTTCCTCTCGTTGACATTCGCTGCATTGCCCTTTAATATTAGCAAGAAATGATAATCCTTCTTTAGCAGTAACAGGATTTTTTCTTGCCCAAGAACAACTGTATCCACCCTCTTGCTGGATATCGTCTCCTTGAGCTTGTACCCTCCCACGATAAGGTTCTGACGAACTCGACATATTAAATGTTCAAATTTATTCATTTAAGACAATTATATAGTAATTATCAGCAAAAATGTCAAACAAAGCCCAAATACTTGATTAGAATCAATTATCAAAAGTTTAGCTATAAAATTATGTAGAATGCTTTCGACGACGTACTGGGAAATTACCTGACAAAAAAAAGTTGATAGAACCAAAACGGTCTATCAACTCTTAAAGTTATCTATTCAAGAACTAAAAATTAACGTTCCTGAAAGACGATTTTTTTGTCCAGGGAAGGACGGTTATTCGACTTAGAGGGGTACTTACTACCACCACTGCGGGGAGTTTTATTAATCACCGGTTTACTGCTCGTCGGTGCGGGAACTTCCCAATCGGTTTTCATCCACTGGGGACAATTTTGATCGTAGATCATTTGCAGGGCAGCCGCCGCGATCGCTTGGGGATCGTATTCTTCACTTAAATCCCGCACTAAAGGCAAGAAAGAAGCCATACGTTCCCCCGATAAAGCCTCTTTTAGCTGATTTTGCAGCTTGGCCAGGCGTTTTGCTTCCACTTCGGTGCGGCTAGGAATGGGACTAGATTCCAGACGTTGACGCAGACGCTGTTCAATCTGACGCAACAAACGCCGATCGATCGGTTCTACTAAAGATATAGCAGTTCCCGTTTTACCAGCGCGGCCCGTGCGGCCAATGCGGTGAATATAGGTTTCGGCATTATCCGGCAGATCATAGTTAATAACGTGGCTGAGATTTTCCACATCTAGACCGCGGGCTGCGATATCCGTGGCTACCACTAATTTAATTTTGCCCTCGCGGAAACGTTGCACCAGTCGTTCCCGTTGCACTTGGCTTAAGTTACCGTGGTATTCATCCACCGTTTGCCCCGCTTCTTGCAGTTTGCTGGTTAATTCGGCCGCGGTTTGCTTGGTGCGGACGAAAATAATCGCCGATTCTAGGGGTTCGATCTCTAACAGGGGTTGCAGGACTTTTAATTTCGTCCAACCGCGAGGGATCAGATAAATTTTCTGCTCGATCTTAGCAGGAGCGGCCTGGGGTTGAGAAACCGTCACAGAAACGGGAGATTTCAAGAAATTAGCGATTAAATCGCGGATTTCCCGGGGCATAGTTGCCGAGAAACAGGCGGTTTGACGGGTGGAGGGGGATGCTTGCAGAATTTTCTTCACATCATCGATAAAACCCATACTGAGCATTTCGTCCGCTTCATCGAGGACTACCCAGTTTAAGGATTCGAGATGGAGTTTTTTGCGATCGAGCAGATCGATTACCCGGCCGGGAGTCCCGACCACAATCTGGACACCTTTTTCCAGACTGCGGATCTGACGTTCCATGGATTGACCACCACAGACTGTCAGGATAAAGAGACGACGATCATCAGAGAAATCTTTGATGGCGCTGGCCACCTGTTGGGCTAATTCCCGGGTGGGGGTGAGGATTAAAGCTTGAACGTTAGGATTTTTGGTGTCCATGCGTTCCAGTAAAGGCAGGGAATAGGCGGCGGTTTTGCCGGTTCCCGTTTGTGACATTCCTACCATGTCATGCCCTTCTAGAAGGAGAGGGATGGCTTTGGTTTGAATTTCCGTGGGGGTGGTGAATCCAAGCGTTTCTAGGTGTTGAAGACGGCTATCGGATAAACCTAAATTGTTGAAACCAGTGGTCATAGGGATTGTTTTGTGGGAATTAAATAAGAAAAATGGAAAAATTAGACTATTTCGCCGTAGAGATCGTAGGTATCGGCCGCAGTGATTCGGACCTGTACGATCGCACCTAGAATCGCCTCCCCTGTCACATAAACCAAGCCATCCACTTCCGGGGAAAAACGAGCGGAGCGCCCGATTAATTCTCCTGTTTCTGGGTTTTCCTGTTCGATGAGAACATCGACAGTTTGACCGATATAAGCTTGATTTTTGCGTTCCGAGATCGGTTGCTGAGTTAACATCAACCTTTCGCGGCGTTCGTCCATAATTGCCTGTGGCACTGGATCGGGCAGGTCAAAAGCGGCTGTACCTTCTTCGGCGGAGAAGGTAAACACCCCGACGTGATCGAACTCATGACGCTTGACAAATTCCAGCAGATGGCTGAAATGTTCCTCGGTTTCTCCGGGGAAACCGACGATAAAAGTCGTTCGTAAAACCGCGTTCGGGATAGCTTGCTTGATCCGCTCGATAATGCCATCGTTGACTCGTCCTTGCCAGGGACGGTTCATCGCCCGCAGGATGTCGGGATGGGAATGTTGTAGCGGCAAGTCTAGATAGGGTAAAACATTCGGGCTCTCTCGGATCGCTTCGATAACCTTTGGCGTTAACCCGGTCGGGTAAGCGTAGTGAACGCGAATCCAAGGTATATCGACTTCTGCCAGCGCTCGCAAGAGTTCCGCTAATTTGGGTTCGCCATATAAGTCTAACCCATAATTGGTTGTTATTTGCGAAATGAGAATTAATTCTTGGACTCCTTGGCTGGCTAATTGTCGCGCTTCGGCCACAATCGACTCGATCGAACGGGATCTTTGATCGCCGCGCAGGTGGGGAATAATACAGAAGGCACAGCGATAATCGCAGCCTTCAGCCACCCGCAGATAGGCGACTCCCTCGCTGGTGGTGCGATAACGGGGCAGATTTTCGTCGGCGATAAAAGTGGGATCGGTGCTGACTTCTTTGACTCGTTCTCCCGTCTCTACCCGTTCCACGATCTCGACGATTTTCTGATAATCCCCTGTGCCGACAATGGCCACGGCTTCCGGCAATTCCGTCAGGAGTTCATCTTGGAAATGTTGGGCCATACAGCCGGAGATAATAATTTTTTTATTAGCTTCCGCCAGTTCCACGAGGGTGCGAACGGATTCTTCTCTAGCTGCTTGAATGAAACTACAGGTATTAACGATAACGTAATCGGCCAACTCCTCGTCATTATCTACGGGATAGCCGGCCTTGGCCAGCAGTCCTAACATATGCTCGGAGTCGATCCGGTTTTTCTCACAGCCTAGGTGTGAGATAGCGATGGTTGGCTTATTGCCCATGCGATCGAGTATCAACCAAATCTTAAACTTCTCTTTTAATGTTAAGACATTGTGAACTACTCTCAACGGATTTGAGAGCTTCCTGCTTCAATGGGATGCGCTTTCTACCTCGAAAGATAGCAAGTCTTACCTTCCCGACCCAGGCAGGAGTCCTAGTTCCTAAGACCCACACTTTTTCTTGCAACACGACCCCCCGAAGCTCGGTTATCGCTTAAGGAATAGTGGTCAAGACCCGTTTATGATAACATAGTTTTTTGGAATTGTCTATATACAAAGTCAGCATTGATGAGGGGAACTGTGGGGCGAATTACTTCGCCCCTTTAAAAGCCCTGTCCCATCGCACTAAGCGCATCGGGACGAATGCTGACACTAAGTTAAAATAATTTCCCCCCCGTGGAACCGTGGGTAGGCCTTCACCCTGTTAAAATGGGTGAGCGGCGCCTGGTTGGGGACGCTAAGAGTAGTAGACGCTGTGAACTTAATTGCAACTTTCAAGACAAAAAACCCGATTATTGGCGTGGTTCATCTCGCCCCCCTGCCCACTTCCCCCCGTTGGGGTGGCAGTCTCAAGACGGTGATCGAGCGGGCTGAACAGGAGGCGACGGCTTTGGCTGCCGGCGGTGTTGATGGTTTGATTATCGAGAATTTTTTTGATGCCCCCTTTACTAAGCAACAGGTGGATCCGGCCGTGGTTAGTGCCATGACTTTAATTGTTGATCGCATTAAAAATCTGGTGGTCTTACCGATTGGTCTTAATGTTCTCCGCAATGATGCCCATAGTGCTTTAGCGATCGCTACCTGTGTCAATGCCCAATTTATTCGGGTTAATGTGCTAACGGGGGTTATGGCCACCGATCAGGGCATTATTGAGGGTCAGGCCCACGAACTCCTGCGTTATCGGCGCGAATTGGGGTCTGAGGTCAAGATTTTAGCGGATGTTTTGGTTAAACACGCCCGCCCCTTGGGAACCCCTAATCTGACTACGGCGGTGCAAGATACGATCGAACGGGGACTAGCAGACGGGGTGATCCTCTCCGGTTGGGCTACCGGTAGCCCCCCTAGTTTTGAGGATTTGGAACTGGCAGTGGCGGCGGCCAAGGGAACACCGGTTTTTATCGGCAGCGGGGCTGATTTGGACAATATCGGGCAGTTGCTGCCGGCTGCTGATGGGGTGATCGTGGCTAGTTCCCTCAAGCGTCATGGCAAAATTACTGAACCGGTGGATCCGATCCGGGTGTCGCAATTTGTGGAAACAGCCCGGCAGATCAACGATCAAAAGGCAAAAATTGATAATTCTCTCCCTTCTTTGCCTCTGTCCACATAACCCCTTGCTAGAATGGCGGATAGTTATCGGTCGTCAGCGAGCCTAAGTTTTTAGGAATTGAAAATGTCCTAATTAACGCGATATCGTTACGGAATTTTTCCTTTCAACAAAGTACATTTCGATTTACCTTCTGACTCCTGACTCCTGACTCCTGACTCCTGACTCCCGAATTCTGCTGTAATTTAATCTAAATAATATTATGCGTCGTCGTTCTGTACCTTGGATTCATCGCTACTCCCGGCCTCTAATTGGGGGCGTTTCGATCGTGGGGGCGATTCTGACCGGCTATTTAACCATTACCAAACTGACGGGAGGGGCTGCTGCCTGTACCGCCGGGGCTAGTGATGGGGCTGGTTGTACTGGTGTTCTTAATAGTCCCTACGCTACGGTTTTCGGGCTGCCCTTGAGTTTGTTCGGTTTTTTGGCCTATATTGCCATGGCGGTTTTTGCCCTCAGTCCTCTATTTATTAATGGGGAAACTCAGAAAAATCTCCGCAAAAGTTTAGAAAATAATACCTGGTTATTGCTGTTAGCGGGGGCGACGGCGATGGCGGTATTTAGTGGTTATTTAATGTATATTCTAGCCACGGAATTAAAGGAATTGTGTCCCTACTGCATCACTTCAGCTTTGTTCGCTTTAACCCTATTAATTCTCACAATTATCGGTCGCGAATGGGAAGGTTTAGGACAAATTATACTGCCGATGGTTGTAGTGGCAATGATTACTTTTGTGGGAACTTTAGCGGTTTACGCAGGAGTAAATTCCCCCACGGTGGCAGCAGGAAAAGAAGAAATTACCCGGCCAATGACAGCGGCTAAACCTCCCTACGGTTGGGAAGTAACCACGGTTTCGGGAAAAGCAGAAATCGCCCTGGCTAAACATTTAAAAGCAATTGGTGCGAAGGAATACGGGGCTTTTTGGTGTCCCCACTGTTACGATCAAAAACAGTTATTTGGTAAGGAAGCGGGAGAAATCCTCAAAAAAGAAGGGGTTTATATCGAATGTGATCCCCAAGGGGTTAATGGTAATCCCCAAGCTTGTCGCGATGCCGGAATTAAAGGTTTCCCCACTTGGATTATTAAGGGTCAAGAATATTCGGGAACCCAAAGATTAGAGAAATTAGCGGAGGTTTCTGGTTATACTGGCCCGATGAATTTTAAATATACAGTTCCGGGACGTAAGTAGGAAAATATTGAGGGGTTGAACCCTGTTCAGCCCCGACATTTTATGGTGTTTGTTCTCTAGATAAAGTAGAACTTTAATTTTGTTCTTAGCAATAGAGGGAGATTGAAAGTTGCCAGATTTTGATCAACCTATACCCCAAGACAAACTTGACATTATTGATAAAACTAGAGCCAATTTATTTGTTTGGCGAGGTCAGTTTTCACCCCAACTGATAGAGACTATTTTAAGTTTCTATTGCCCATCTAATTCGGTCATCCTCGATCCTTTTGTGGGTAGCGGAACTGTTTTGCTAGAGGCAAGTTATTTATCCCTAGAAGCTTATGGATTTGAGATTAATCCCGCTGCTTATATCATGAGTCGTACCTATGAATTTATCAATGATTCTCAAAAAAAAGAAGTTCTTAAAAACCTGAGAAATATCCTCGATCAAGAATTTCCTTTGAGAATTTTTGAAGTCAGTGACCAAGTAGAAAATTTAGTAGATAAATTGCAAAATACTAGGAATATGCTACCGGATCGGTCAAAGGTTTTATTTGATGCTTTAGTAATCATTTTTGATGTGTGTAACAATAAAATTACTCAGGAATTTATTCAGAAAAAATTTTTACATCTTAGCAATATAATTACTAAGCTACCTTACTCTCAAAAGCCGATCAGGGTTGGATTATCTGATGCTCGTTCTCTCCCACTAAAAAATAATCAGATAGATTTTGTTGTGACTTCTCCACCCTATATAAATGTTTTTAATTACCATCAAAATTATCGTCAATCTGCTGAAATCTTAGGATGGGATTTACTCAAGATAGCCAAGTCAGAAATTGGCTCTAATAGAGCAAATAGGAGTAATCGTTTTTACACTGTAGTACAATACTGTTTAGATATGGGTGACATTTTAAAGGAACTGGCAAGAGTCAGCAAGCAGCAAGCAAGAATTGTTTTAATTGTAGGACAAGAATCTAACGTTCTTGGCGTACCTTTTTATAATGCTGATATTATTGAAAAAATAGGTGTCAAAGCCAAGCTATTTCAGAAAGTATTAAGACAAAAAAGAAAATTTAAGAATAAATTTGGTAAAGTTATTATAGAGGATATAATTAATTTTATCAACTTAAATAATCAAGTTAGCCAAGAGGTAATAGAACAAATTTCTAGAGAGGTAGCATTTGAGGTATTGGAAAGCAGTAGGCTGTTTGTATCTTCAGAAAACCAGCTATGTTTAGAATCAGCAATTGCCAAAGTCAATAATATTCAAAAAACACCAATTTTAGATAAGAGATTATATATTGACCCTGTTAATATTTAATTTTAACGAATTGAAAAGATTTGATGCTTTTTCACAATTTATTGACTATTGCTATATAGCGGTAAGCGCTTGAGTGAGATACAAACCAAGCTTTGCCTAGCATGGTTTATAGCTCGTGACACTGTACCTCATACGACTGCACACCGCTATAGTTGTAATTAAACAGTAAACAATCCCAACCCAGCAACTAACTAGGGTCTGCTGAAAAAGTTTTCCCTGGGGGCAGGGTGTGGGGTGTGGGGTGTGGGGTGTAGGGTTTTACCGATTTTCAGGTGGTCAACTACCTAATTTTCAGGGAAAAAGTACCTGAATTTTCCCCTCAATCACTCCAATGGTCGGCACTTTTTGAGGTCAAAAAAGTCTAAAAGTATTATCCAACAAGGTTTTTATATTTATTCAGCAAACCCTAACTATAATGAGCTATTTATACTCTTATCGCCATAACTTGACCCAATTATTAGAAGAAATTAATTTACAGAAACCTGCGATCAAAATTCCTACCTTTGTTACTCATGACTTGGTAGATACTTATCAAATTTGTCGTCTAATTGATGATTTCATTTTTGAATATTTTCAAGAAAATAGAAAAACAGACACAGACATTGCAGACAATAGGGATCAAAAAATCGATGATGCTTTGGAGGAGTTCCAGTCTAAAGTAGTTGAAAAAATCCTGAAAGAAAAACAGGATTTTAAAAATATATCTCTCAAAAAGAAGAAAGGATTTAAAAATATTTTTGAGTTTGCTCAATGTGAAAACTTGTACTTATCGAATAAATATGTCAATCTTATCTCGGAAAGTCTAGGTCATACTTTAGAAGAAATTGCTTCTATTAGTTCACAGGTTTTTGTACCAGAAAAAATTCTAAATTTTAAAATCAAAGGTGTGGATTTAGTAGTTTTTAATCAAGGAATAATCAAATACACTCAATTAAAAACTAAAAAAGATACTCTTACTGGTAGCCAGAGTGATCGGAGTATCAATGAATTAAAAATACATCCTAACTCAGTTTTTGCCGCTGCTTTAGATATGGGCAATTCTTGGACAATTAGCAAAACCAAAGCTAAAGAGAATAATATTGAGCTATTAGCAGGGCAAGCTTTTTGGTCAATGTTGGACTTAGATTATGAAACTATCCTGAATAAGTTAAAGATGACAGTCAGGAAAATCGAAAAAAAACTTTATCAAGTTTAGCTACTTTGATGTATAATAGAGAGGTAGATAAGTTGTTAATTATTGGTTATGACTCAGGTAAATCTACAAAAAGCCGCTAATATTCTCGGTGTAACTACCGCAGAAATACTAACATGGCAAAAGAAAAAATTAATCAAAGGTCAGAAAATCAATCAAGTTGATTGGTTATTTGATCTCGAGCAATTAACCAATCTTAAAAATAACCAATCCCCCAGAGAATTGAGAATTTTACAAACTGTTGAGCCAACTAATTACACGGTTATCGAATTATTTGCTGGCTGTGGTGGTATGGCTTTAGGTTTAGAAAATGCGGGACTAAAAACGCAATTACTGGTGGAAATTAATCAAGATTGTGTTAATACTTTAAGACTTAATCGACCGCAATGGAATGTTATAAATCAAGACATAAAAAAGATTAAATTTTCCAATTTTAGAGACAAAATAGATATTGTAGCTGGAGGTTTTCCCTGCCAACCTTTTAGTTATGCTGGGTTAGGAAAAGGATTAGAAGATTTGAGAGGAAGCCTATTTTTTGAATTTGCTCGTTGTTTACAGGAAGTGCAACCTAAAATCGCTATAGCCGAAAATGTTCGAGGATTATTAAGCAATAAAAAAGGAGAAACTCTGCAATTAATGCTGCAAGCTTTACAGGAAATCGGTTATTATGCTGCTTATCAAGTTTTATCGGCTCAATTTCTTGATGTTCCCCAAAAAAGAGAAAGATTAATTATTATCGCCACCCGTCAAGATCTAAATATTAAACCGATTTTTCCCCAATATAGAAACTATACTATTTCTCTGAAAAAAGCCCTAGAGAATTGTCCCAGTTCTCCAGGAGTAGAATATAAAGAAAGAAAAAAAGAGATTATGTCCTTAGTTCCCGCAGGAGGAAATTGGCGGAATTTGCCGATGGATATTCAAAAAGAATATATGAAAAATAGTCTCAAAAATCACGGCGGACGGACAGGATATGCTAAAAGATTATCTTGGGATGAACCGGCTTTAACTATTACCTGTAGTCCGGCACAAACCCAAACAGAAAGATGTCATCCCCAAGAAACTCGTCCTCTGACTGTGAGAGAATATGCACGAGTGCAGTCCTTTCCCGATGATTGGCAATTTACCGGTAATTTAACCTCTCAATATCGACAGATTGGTAACGCGGTTCCCGTGAATATGGCCTATCATCTTGGTGGCTGTTTAATTAATATGTTGCAGGGGGATTATCTGGGGGAAACACAGCCAAAAACCGAACAGTTAAGCATTCCGGGATTAGAAGTTAATTAATTTTGACTAAAAGTAAATAGTTTTTACCTAATCAGCAACAGCAGCAGAAAAATTAAGTAGTTATACTAAATCCGTTGAGTAACGCACAGAAAACGGGTTTCTCCGAGAAACCCGTTTTCTACTCATGCACTCATGCAAAAAGGGGAATGAATAATCAGTCTTTAATAACCAGATTTAGTATAACTACTTCTTGCATGAGTTCCTATCCTCAGCCAGAAATTGATTTTGTCCGATTTTACTGTCCGGGATCTGTAGGGTTGATTCATGAATCAACCCTACCCCACCAGAAATTGATTTTGTCCGATTTTACTGTCCGGGGGGAATAACCTCTAATGGAATACTTTCAGTTTCTCCATCTTTAGATGGATTGACATCGGGACTTTGTTCTGCATCTGGAGTTTTTTCCACCGCTTTGGTTTCTGAGGTGGGGGGATTTTCGGGGGGTGCTTCTGGACTGGGGTTATTTTCCGGGATGGGGGTGAATTCCACCGGGGTTTCCCTTTCAGGAGAGGGGGAAACTTCGGGGGAAGGTTCGATATTACGGGTACTTTCCGCGGGAGTTTCTTCTATCCGGGGAGATTCTGGGGTAGTTGCGGGGGTAGTTGCGGGGGTGTCTTCCCTGGTTTTTTGTTCTTCCTGGGGACAGGCTGCCGATTCTAAACCGAGATGACATCGGACTTCCTCCCGTCCCAAAGACACGGCAATTCCCGACACCGACATTAACAAAGCTAGGATGGGTAAGATATTGTTCATAAAATTAGACTTGATTCTACTCCTCGACATCACATTATCTATTTTAGATAAGTAGCTGGTTATAATTAAATTAAAAATGGATTTTAGGTTCGATCCCCCCTGCCCCCCTTGATAAGGGGGGTGCCGATCCCCCCTTAGTCCCCCCTTAATCCCCCCTTGACTTTGGCCCCTCATTGCCGCGATTAGCACGCACCAAGGGAACTTGATTAAAAATGTTAAAATCCGTGGTGCTTCCCTGCAAGGTGATTCCTCGATTTAAAGTTTCGACTACAGTAGCACGGTCAGAACTTTTAGCGATCGCTTCCCCTAATACTTTCATACTATCGTAGGCGGTAGCAGTACGCCAACTGACGCGACCGCGCCAACTTTTCAGCGCATCTTTAGCAAAAGGATCCGTTGCTTGGAAACTCCAAGGTACTGCTAGAACTAATCCGTCGATGCTATCTGCTCCTTGAATAAGGATATCGGGTGTATAAAGTTCATTTCCGCCTAATAATAGCATTCCAGACGATTCTTGGGCAATAGCCACGGCTTGATCAATGCGATCGCCATCTTTACTCAAGGCCAAAAATACCACCTTAGCGCCGGCTTGTCTTGCCTGATCTATGGCAGTTTTAGCATTAAAATTGGCTTTAGTTGTGTCTATTTCCTTAACTATCTTGCCTCCTGGTTGCTTTATTGCTTTAGCAAAGGAATCCCTTAATTTTTGACTATAGGGACTATCGGAATTATAAAAAAGAACCACTGAGGGAGACTTCTCTTGCTGACTAGCATAATTAGCCAAAGTTTTGGCCACTGCTTCCAGATAACTGCCTAAAACTTCCTGAGATTTATCTTTAAGGGGAATAGTTTTCAGGGTTGCATTTCCCGTTTGACTGACACTGGTAGTCAGGGGAGAAAGAATCGCTAATCCTTCTTTTTCGTAACTTTCAATCGCTTTTTGACTAAAAGGATCGATTCCGTGGCCCATAACTGCCAAAACTTGACCGGATTGAATCAGATCATCGGCTATCGCTTTTGATTGTAACCCACCACCATCATTAGCGATGACTATTTCCAAAGGATTACCCGGATTAGAATTATTAAACTCCTCTTGATACCTTGCCACACCTCGGAGAATTTCCTTGGCGCTGTTGGGGTCGTTAGCGATGGGGACAACGACGGCTATAGTATGTTTATTACCCTTTTGTCTAGCTTTGGCGTTATTGTAATAGATTTTGCCCTCCGGATCGTTTGCTTGGGGAGTGGCCGCCAGTTGGTAAACTGCGATCGCATTTGCCCAATCTTCCTTTTTAAAGGCCGCTGCGCCTTTTTCTTTGTTAGGAGTGGAATTAAGCAGTATTTTCTCACCTTGGCTAAATAAATCGGGATTTTTAGCCGTATTACTCACAAAAGTTGCCTTAGATTGCCTATCTGGGGTTTTTTCCCCGACAACTGGGGAAGTATCGGGTTTGGGAATGAGCATTTGCAATAGACTCCAACCCCCTAAACCTGCGGTTAAAGCGGTAATTATCAAAGCGAAGGGAAGTAACCAGTTAGATTTTTGGCCGACTCTAGTTGTACCCCCCGGGGACACCACCACCGTGGTTTTAACCGTCGTTGTTACGGGATCCATCGCTTCCCTAGGTAGGCCACAGATAGGACAATCAGGAGTAGTATTTTCGCAGGGTTCATGACCTCCCGCAATCGCTTGCGGATAAGTTTTACCATCTTTAGGGATACCGTCACATTGCCAAGTAGTCATGATTAGGGTTTGCTGAAAAAGTTTGTTGGTGGGGTTAGGAGTCAGGAGATAGGAGTCAGGAGACAGGAGACAGGAGATAGGAGATAGGAGTCAGGAGTCAGGAGTTAGTATTCTCCCCAATTCCCAATTCCCACTTCATAATTCATAATTCATAATTCATTATTCCCACACCCCACACCCCACACCCCACACCCCACACCCCACTTCATAATTCATTATTCCCAACCCCCCATCTCTCCACTTCCCCACTTCCCCATTTCCCTCTTAACTATTCCCTAGGGCCTGATAAAGTAGATAGAGGACGTTGTCGTAAGCTTTGGAAATAGAGGCCACCGATAAGCAGTAAAAAGAGGATATAGGCAACAATTTGACTGATATAGAGGTTTTGACGATAACCAAACAGAGATTTGAGGAGGAGTCCGGGGAAAGTGCGATCGCTCAAAATTTGGGAACCGTCCCAAACTTGAAAACCGAGAAGACAGGAGGAGGGGAGAGAAGGACAGAAATGGCGATAAAAAGGGTCAATTTCACTTAAAAGACTGATTCCTGCGTCGATATGTTTCAAAACACCGATGAGTAATCCCGCAACGATTAAGAGGAGGAAAGTCCCCATAATTTGGAAAAAGAGACGGATATTAATTTTTACTCCCCCCGCAAATAGGAGAATTCCCAACAAAGTCGCCATACTTAACCCCGCTATCGCACCGAAGGTTTGGATCTGCCAATCTTTTTGGAATTGGGCCAGGATAAAAAGGACAGTTTCAAATCCCTCCCGCAAGACAGCGATAAAAACGAGCAGAAAAATCGCTTTTCCTGCCCCATTTTCCGATTTTAAACCCGCTTTTACCGCACTTTCTACCTCAGATTTCAAAGATTTGGCCTGTTGAGTCATCCAAATTAACATCCAACTCAACATCAAAACGGCAATCAGTCCAAAAGTGGCGGCCAGTAATTCCTTGAGCATTGGTACGAATGGACTAGGAGAAGCATCCACTTGCAAAAGGATTCCCCCTAGCAAAATACCGACCAAAACACTAGCGACCACTCCCGCACCAATACCACGATACACCCATGAGTTAAGTTGCGATCGACCCGATTTTTGTAAACAAGCGAGGACAATTCCCACCACTAAAGCGGCCTCGAAACCTTCCCGGAGAGTGATAATAAAAGTGGGTAAAGCGGAACTAAGATTCATAAGCTAGTGGATAAACTCTAGCTTTGATCCTAGCTCAAGCAAAATCCCGCAGCATCTTGCGAATTTCCAGATTGTGTAATTCTTCTTGTCCGATCATACCGCGGGCGAATTCTTCTAGGTAAATACTGGCATCTTCAACGGTTTCTAGGAGTGCTTTGTACAAATCAAGGGATTTTTTCTCATGATTGAGGCTCTCACTCAAGATTGCTTTGATATTGTGTTCATAGCTTTCCTCGATGGGGGCAATTTTTAAGCTAGGATGACCTTCTAAACCGGTGAGAATTTCCCCGACTTGTTGCGCGTGGGTGAGGGACTCCGTGGCCTGAGTCTGGAAAAATTGGACGATAGGGATGCGATGGGGACCTGTCACCATCAGGGAATAGTGGGTGTAACGGACAACTCCCGCTAGTTCAAATTCCATGATTTCGTTCAGTTGTTCGATGGTTTTGTCTCTGTCTAGTTCTCGCATAAGATTCTCAATAATTTTTCTCTAATTGCAATTGTAGCTAATCCAAACCGGCTAAATAAATCTAAAAACCTTGTTGGCTAATACTAAATCCGTTGAGTATGGGCTATGTATGAGAACAGGCAAAAGGCAATAGGCAATAGGCAATAGGGAGAATAAATAATCAGTTTTTGATAACCGGATTTAGTATAATATCTTTAGGCTTTTTTGCCGTCAAAAAACTGCCAGCCATTTGAGCAATCGGGGGGAATTTTTAGGCACTTTTTCCTGAAAATGCCTAAAATCCCACACACCCCACGAAAAACCCTTTCAGCAAACCCTAGGTAATGCAAAAAGATTTTAGCTGGGGGAATAGCAACTCAAGAGGTCATTAAAGGTTTCATTTTGCCTTAAACCATCGAAAACAAAGTTATTACGCGCTAATTCGCCACATATATCCGGTTCTATGTCCATGGCTTCGCGTAAACAGTCGATCGCTTTTTGTTGTTGACCGAGGGCGGCATAACAGCAGGCGGCATTATACCACGCATAGCGATCATCTCGATCGATTTTTAACGATTCTTCATAACAGGCGATCGCTTCTGGTAAACGCTGTAATTCCTGTAAGATCACACCCTGTTGATACCAGGACCAGTAATCTTGCGGTCGGATATCGAGGGCGGTACGATAATTAAATAAGGCCTCTTGGGGATTGCCCCAATCCCGGAAAGCGTCGCCGCGACGATACCAGGCCCAATAATCCCGGGGTCGCGCTCCCAAGGCCAGATCATAGGAAGTGATAGCGCGTTCGTAGTTTTTGAGCAATCGATAGGCATCCCCTTGCCGGTAGGCAGCCCAATAGTCCCCCGGACTATGACTTAGGGCCCGTTGAAAACAAGCGATCGCTTTTTCGTAGTCCTTTAATTCCTGTAGATAAACACAACCTTGATCGTACCAAGCCCAATAGTTATCATCCTTTACCTGTGCGGCGTTAGCATAACTTTGAGCCGCTTCTTCATACATTCCCAAGTCTTCTAGTATCATACCCCTTTTGTACCATGCCCAATAATCATCTGGATAATATTCTAAGGCTTTTTCGTAGCTGATTAAGGCTCCAAAATAGTCCATTCTTTCTTTTAAAATATTGCCTTGGTCATACCAGTCCCGATAGGTATCCGGACGGCATTCGAGCGCTCGATAGACAGTGAGTAGATAGGTCATAGTTATTAATCGATAGTAAGTAGGGAGGCACAATTATTTGTAGGATGGGTTAGCGGTAGCGTAACCCATGCGGGGGTTGGGTTTCATGCTTCAACCCAACCTACGTTCATCTTATATTTAATTCCACCCACCTACTTAATTAGAGCCGTCAGTCTTATCAGTTATCAGTGGGAGTGTTGGGTGAGCAGTGGGTGCTTTTTCCCTGAAAATTAGGTAGTTGACCACCTGAAAATCGGTAAAACCCTACACCCCACACCCCACACCCCACACCCTGCCCCCAAGAAAAACTTTTTGCCGCAAACCCTAGTTATACTTTTAGAACAGATTCAGATCCGTTAAAGCGCCGAGACTGCTAGAGGAGACTAACTTGGCGAATTTGCCGAGAATTCCCGTTTTATAGCGTGGGGGGCGCGGTTGCCAATGGTTACGACGACGGGTTAATTCTTCCTCCGATACATTTAAACTCAAGAGACGTTGACGAGCATCAATAGTGATTTGATCCCCTTCCTCGACCAGAGCAATTGTACCACCCACCGCCGCTTCTGGAGCGACGTGACCGACCACCATGCCATAGGTTCCCCCGGAAAAACGACCATCGGTAATTAATCCCACGGAATCCCCTAAACCGGCGCCGATAATTGCCGAAGTGGGGGCCAACATTTCCCGCATACCCGGTCCGCCTACTGGTCCCTCGTAACGGACAACCACCACATCCCCGGCTTGAATTTTTCCGGCTAAAATTGCCTCTAAACAGGTTTCTTCCGACTCAAACACCCGCGCAGGCCCAGTGATGACCGGAGTTTTCACGCCGCTAATTTTGGCCACGGCCCCCTCTGTGGCCAGATTTCCTTTTAAAATGGCTAAATGACCCTCTTTATAGACAGGATTGCTAAAAGGACGGATAACATCTTGGCCTGAGGGCGGTTGGTCGGGAATATCGGCTAAAATCTCGGCGATAGTCTGACCGCTAATGGTGAGAGCATCCCCGTGTAGTAAACCATTAACCAGGAGAATTTTCATCACTTGGGGAATACCGCCAGCTTTATGCAGATCCACGGTAACGTAACGCCCGGAGGGTTTAAGATCGCAGATAACCGGTACACGCTGCCGGATAGTTTCAAAATCATCGATCGATAATTCTACCCCGATGGTGCGGGAAATGGCTAAAAGGTGCAGCACAGCGTTAGTGGAACCTCCCACCGCCATAATTACCGAAATGGCGTTTTCAAAGGCTTTACGGGTCAAAATTTGGCTAGGGAGAATCTGTTTTCTAACCGCCTCGACCAAAACCTTGGCCGATTCTTCGGTACTATCGGCTTTTTCCGCATCTTCGGCGGCCATGGTCGAGGAGTAGGGTAAACTCATCCCCATGGCTTCAAAAATGGAAGACATGGTATTAGCAGTAAACATTCCACCACAGGAACCGGCCCCGGGACAAGCGTTGCGTTCAATTCCGATGAGGTCTTCTTCACTGATTTTACCGGCGCTGTACTGTCCCACGGCTTCAAAGGAACTGACCACGGTTAAATCGCAATCTTTGTAGCGCCCCGGTTTAATCGTGCCACCATAGACGAAAATAGCGGGAATATTCATCCGGGCCATGGCAATCATTGCCCCCGGCATATTTTTGTCACAACCCCCGATAGCGAGGACTCCATCGAGACTTTGTCCATTACAGACGGTTTCAATGGAATCGGCGATTACTTCCCTAGAAACGAGAGAATATTTCATCCCTTCTGTTCCCATGGAAATCCCGTCACTAATGGTGATAGTCCCGAAAAGTTGCGGCATTCCCCCCGCTAATCTGGTGGCTGCTTCGGCACGCATTGCTAAATCATTAATTCCCATGTTACAGGGGGTAATGGTGCTAAATCCGTTAGCGATGCCGATGATTGGTTTGCTAAAGTCCTCATCCCCAAAACCTACCGCTCTTAACATGGCCCGATTCGGACTGCGTTGGGTACCTTGGGTAACAATGCGACTTCTGTAGTTATCTGCCATAACTTTATCTTTCTCCAATGGCGGCTGACGGGTGCGATCGCTGCTCAAGTTCTCCAATCGCACCTTTATTTCTATTTTCTGACTTTTGGCCGCTCTGAGCAGGTTTTAGGACAGTCCATCTCTAAAGAAAATATAAAACTGTGGGAGTAATGAACTATTCCCCACCGCTTCGCCAAGGGGCGAGTTTCTGACGCTTCTTTGTCGATGGTGGTTGGTGCGGACGGTAATGATTTGGTAGTAGTGGTGTAGCCCTCTTGCTTGAAGTGTGTAAAATATTTGTAATAAAAACAATTGGCTCAAATCAGTTTTTAATGAAGCGGTGTTATCATTTTAGCATACTTAACTCAGATAAACCATAAAGGCTCTCCTAGAGTAGTTATGTAAAAATAGTAACAATCAAGGAAGATATTGAGACTTAAAGTTATCTCAAAAAATAGTTAGAATCCTTGGTTTGACAAGAAGATAGAAACTGTTATAGGCTAAAAGACATAGCTCAAGCCGAGTCTAAACTTAACATTTTATTATATAGGAAGGGGTTATGCTGTCACTCCACTGGCAAAATTGAGATGCTTCCAGAAAATATTTAAGGTAAAATTAGATAGACTATCTCCAAAACTTAATTAACAATTAGGAAACTAAGTCAATGCTACAATCAGTTAAAGGCATTTATAGACAAGGAAAGATCGAGCTTTTAGAAACTCCCAATAACCTAGAAGAAAGTTCAGTTATTATCACATTTTTAGAAGATAAACCAATCCAAAAATATCCCAAATTAATGTGCTTTGGAATGTTCACGGGGGATGATCAATCTACAGAAGAAGATTTTTCATTCGCCGAATTTCAGGGCGATGCAGATGACCACTTAGATTGGTCTTAAACCGATGAAATATGTGCTGGATACTCACGCCTTAATTTGGTTTTTAGAAGGGAATCCCCGATTGGGAAAAAATGCCAAAACGATCCTTTCTGACCCGAACAGTGAATTAGTTTTACCGGCTATTGTTTTAGCTGAAGCGGCTTGGATTGTTGAGCGAGGCAGAACATCAATCCCTTCGGTTTTAGAATTATTTAGGGTTTGCTGAATAAATCTAAAAACCTTGTTGGATAGGGTTTTTAGACTTGTTTTCCCTCAAAAAGTGCCGACCTTTGGAGTGATTGGGGGGAAAATTCAGGGACTTTTTCCGGCTCTTCGGGACTTGGTATGGTTCGATATGGGGGCATAAATCGACTAAATCCTTATCTGGCAAGAGATTTAATTGATTAGTTCGCTCTAGATCGCAAACAATTGACAATAACACAAACCGAAGAGCCCTTTTTCCCTGAAAATTAGGTAATTGACCACCTGAAAATGGGTAAAACCCCACACCCTGCCACCAGGGAAAACCTTTTCAGCAGACCCTAAGTAGGTAGGCGTTAAAAATTATCAGATGCCCCCCTTATTAAGGGGGGATTAAGGGGGGATCGGCACCCCCCTTATCAAGGGGGGCAGGGGGGATCGAACCTAAAATCCATTTTTAATTTAATTATAACCAGCTACTTATTATAGCAAAGGGATTGCTACTTGCTTCCAATTAGTCACTGATAACTGATAACTGAATAAAGTTTGTCAGCGAAACGTTTTTTTGTCTTAAAGTCCAGAAACCGGGTTTCTCCGAGAAACCCGGTTTCTAGGTGAACTTCGGGAAAAAAGAAGGATAAAAACGCTTCAAAATATTCGCTTAATGCTTCTTTCCAGGGTTCATCATAATTGGCGTTTGTTGGGTTCATGGCGAGATAAATTAGCACACTAAGTACGGAAGAACCGTAGCGTAACGCACCGATTTAATAATAGAGGTGGTGCGTTACGGAGAGCCACTTCCTAAGCCAGCAGCACTACCATTTTGATTGTAGTAGATACTGCCACTACTGGTACTGTAAACGATAAAAGCACTGCTAGTGGCGACTAAATCATCGTCAGCGACGCTGGCAAATTCAGCCGGTTGACTGAAGCCATTGCCAATGATACTTTGTAAGGCAGTAAATACGGCTTTACTTAACGCTATTTTATCACTACCCGAAGTGAAATCGCTGATGGCATCGATGCCTAAATTACTACTGTTGAAGATAAAGTTATCGCTACCATTACCACCAGTAAGTAAATCATCACCAAAACCACCAATTAAACTATCGTTTCCGTCTTGACCGGTTAATTGATCGTTGCCACCACCACCAGTTAGAGTATTATTAAGGCTATTCCCGGTTAGTCGGTCATTACCGCTATCGCTAATAATATTTTCGATGGTGTTATTTGCCGAAAAAGTCAATTTTAGATTATTGGTGACGACGGTTTGGACAGTAGTAATCCCTAAGTTAACTCTTACTGCGGTATTTGTCCCGGTAAAGTCGAGGGTATCGATACCGCCGGTGGTAGTTTCTTGGATGGTATCGCTTCCTAATGGGGTTGAAGCATTGAAACAGTAAATATCGTTACCATTAGCGCCAGCCAGGATATTGTTACCGCTATTTCCGGTAATTTTATTGTCACCAGCGTTACCTGTACCGTTAATATTATTACTGCCAATTAGTCTGAGGTTTTCGACATTATTGGGTAAGGTGCGAGTACTTGCGCTTTGTAGGGTGTCAGTAATAATTACTTGTCCAATTGCTTCGTCGGGATTGATGGTCGTCATCATTAATCGTACCTTGTCCTTGATTATCGGTTATCGTAACATTACGGCCATTGGCTTGTAAGTTACTCAGATTGACGAAGAAAGTCTCGTTATTTTCAACTTTAGTATCGCCATTGACAGCAACAGTAATCGTCTTAGAAGTCTCCCCAACATTGAAGGTTAAGGGAGTAGTAGCAATCGCTGTATAATCATTATCTGCTGTCGTAGCGGTTCCATTGGCTGTAGCGTAATTGAGGGTGACAGATGTATCAACTGGATTGGAAAGGGTGACGGTAAAGACTGCATTGGTAGTCCCGCTATTTCCTTCGCTAACAGTTACGTCATTGATTGAAATAGAGGCACTGTCATCATTATTAATTGTTCCCGTCACTGGGGTGGTCGTACCTATTGTATAACCTGTCCCCGCAGCGAGGGTTAAAATAACAGTTTCGTTACTTTCAACTGTAGTATCAGCAGTGGGGTCAACGGTTACAGTCGCAGTCGCTGAACCAGCAGCAAAGGTGACTGTATTGGTAGTCCCTGTACGAGTGTAGTCGGTATTGAGAGTCGCTGTCCCCCCGAGGGTGTAATTGACTGTCAAAGCATTTGTTGTT
>VYLH01000073.1_pt1 | contig 27221 bp, 21 predicted proteins | sample 5114361 | NCBI WGS metagenome assembly VYLH01 (sample SAMN12291772, study PRJNA351875) | freshwater metagenome | isolation source: freshwater lake | place: USA: Michigan, Kent Lake | collected 2013-08-15
CGGGGGTGCGTCGGGATAGAAAATTGTGATCTGCTTGGCCCGGGGATCGACGATCCAGACGCGACTGACTCCCGCTTTTAGGTAGTCCACGGCTTTTTCGCTCAGGCTGCTGAAGGATTGTTCCGGAGAGATAATTTCGATGACTAATTCCGGGGGAACGGGACAAGCTTCATCGGTGAGGGGAATATCTCCTAACCTTTCCGGGGAAATGTAGAGAAGATCGGGAACCGGACACCAATCTCGATCGTTTTTGCTGAGAATGATCGCCCATTCGATTCCCACTTCTCCCCGTCCTTGATTCCAGCGATCGAGTATAGAAGATAAAGCCAGAGTTAAACGAGAATGAAAGAATTTCGGTGACATTTTCTGGATAGCTTCTCCATCGACTAATTCATAGGTAATATCGCCATCGGGATCGGTTAGCGAGAAAAATTCCCGTAAAGTGAGGGATTTAGAAGAGATAAGAGTCATGGTATATAGTTTCTAGTGTAGTGAACATATCCCGCGCCAGATAAAAATCAATCTTGTGTTAGAGCCTTAGTGTAGTTAATAACTACTGATCTATCCTTTGTGGGGTTATACCGAAGTCTTTCTTGATAGCCATTTGATCTGCATTTAATAAAAACTCTAGGCAAGTCTTTAAACCCTAATTCATGATCATATATGGCTCCCTCCTGAACTGCACAGACTTTGATCACCATGTCTTTACTGTATGCACATCCCCAATATTTTAAAGGTTCTAACTTATATCGAGTTTCTTCCTTGTCGTAAATCCATTCGTACACAGACACATTAGCGTATTGATTTGTGTAATTTCCTTCATTATTGATTAAACGATCAATGGGGACTTGAATTTGAGGAGATTCTTTGACAATTTTTTCTAAACTATCACCCTGCTTACCGTCATCATATACCAAGGTAACGGATGGAGTCCAGCTACGGGTGATTACTAATCCTTTTTCATGAGCAGATTGACAAGTGAGATCGGCATTATAAACATAGTCTTGCAACAGGGAAAAAAGCTCAACAACTCGATAATCATCAATTTTCTGTTTTGTAGAAACACAATTCATGATCGCTTTCGGATCAAAGTTTCGAGCGTGCAAACCCTTAAGAATTATTTTATAATCCTCTAGCTCTGCCTCGCTTAAAGTATTAATAAATTCAGGAATATTATTGCCAATAACAATGATTTTTGCATCTTCAACATTACCTTTACGATTGCAACGTCCCGCTCGTTGAATTAAACTTTCTGGGTTACACAGTTGAGTAATCAAACGGGTACTATTTAAATCACAACCAACTTCGATCGCACTGGTAGTGACCAGAATATAAGCTTGGTCATTTTCATCTCTCTCTTTTAATCTTTTATAAAGATTGGTGCGAGAATAATGGGAAGTTTTGGGAATATCTGACAAACGACCATGGTAGAGAAATAAAAATTCATTTTGTTCTGAAGATTTAATGTTTAATTTCTGTTTTATTTTTTCATAAATTGCTATCGCATCTTTAACAGTTTCTACAGAAACGATGATACGATGGCTTGGGGTAGAGTTCCATTCTTCAAGTGCTATTGAGGTCAACTTTTGTTGTAAATTTGTTGGCTCTTTTACATCATAAACAATATCATCAACCCATTCAAACTGTTTTAAATTAGAATAGTCTTGCTTCAAAATTTGCTGATAAAAATTATTTAGCTTCTCTAGATTGTCCTGAACATCAATATAATCGATCATGTTATCCGCAAGATAATCGAATCTTTCCAGATGATTTTGTGATAAAGTTGCCGTCATTAAAACAAGCGAGCGTCCTGCTTCATACAAAGCTTTAACCAAACTGCAAAAGTTAGTAAACGAAATATCATCATAGGTATGAGCTTCATCAAAACAAATCAGTGTATTACCATGGTGAATTCGATAGGGAAAGATGAATGATTTTTGCTTATCACCATAGCCAAAGTATCGATATATAAATTTATCAATTGTTGTTAAAATAATATCTCCTTTGTATAAATGTCTTCGAGAATTATTGCTAGATTTAACTTCTCCATCTAGATAAACATATCGATTCATTTCGGTTCCTGTATCTATCACCAAAGACACTTCACGTCCTTTGTGTAGGAGTGAAAATTGTTTTAAATATTTCTCGCATCTCTGTTTTTGATCTTCTAACAAACTTCGTGCAGGTAGGGGTATAATCAGGCGAGGTCTATCTTCTTTTGTAGATAGCATAGCTAAAAAGGGAATAATAATCGCTTCAAATTTTCCTACTCCTGTAGGAGCTTTAAGTATAAAAGCTGGATGTTTGTTTTTAACAATCGTTTGAAACACTTCCTCCTGCATTGGATTAGGTTGAAAATTCGCTAATTCTCTATACCACCACAAAATTGCATTTTCTGATTTTTCTGATGGGGAATAAGTGTTTGAATTATCAGGTTTGATAATGGCAGTAATTGCTCTATCTTCACTGATTGTATGTTCGCTTTTTTTCCACCACTCTTTAACAAGAGTATTCAATTTACCTCCTAATTCCTTATCTTTTCCGTTTTCGTGTAATTGTTGGAGTTGATTTTTATCCTCGTCTGACAAGTTATAGGTCCACGAACGAAAATTTAAAGTGATAGTTGGTTCTCTAAAAGGATAAGGATCGAGATAAAAAACACGGTGGTTGCTATCTTCGGATGTACCTTTAGTTATTGTAAAATCCATAAATGTGCGAGATTTTGCCTGTTCGTCGTCTCCAATGACACGACAAGCTAATTCCGCTTCAATTTGATCGCACATTTCCAAAATATAAAGTTCTTTGGCGTATTGTAAGGGGTCTTTAGAGAAAATCTTCTGATATTTAGGATCTTTTTTTAATTGATAGGTATCCTTGATAATTTCCTTAGTTGAATAGTCATGATGTCCTCTCGCTAGAGCCTGCACCCAAAGATTTTGTGGTTCATCTACTTTAAATCGATGCCCTTTAAATGAATAAGTATATTTTGTAAACTCTCCCCGTTTATTAGTTTCAACGCGAATTTTGAAGGTTTGTGGTTTAGCTTTGTCGTGTAAATTGATTCCTTCAATAACTCGTTCTAGAGAAAAGTTGTCATCTTGCCATTTTCTGGCTAATTGTCTAACATTACCTACATGATTACCCAGGGGTTGAAAAAGAATTTTATCAGGGGCAATTGTAGGTTCGCCTGAAAAAAACACGCGGCCGAATTTGAAAAAAGGTTGAGGGTTAGATTTAGACATTAATTGATTCTCCTTGTAAAAGTTCCACGAGTGCTACAGGAATCTGAAGATTTCCATCCGTATAGAAATCTAAAGTGGGTAAAGGATTGGCTTTTTCGGGATAGTAAGCGGCAACAAAGGGGATAAAACCATTAATAGGCGATCGCTCTGTGTCAAACAATCCCTTATCCTCATCTTGAGTCTGATCTGCTGACCATTCATGACGATAGAGATTATAAATATCACAACGATTGATACAAGGATTTCGCTGTATTAAAGCTTCCATGGGAACAACAGTTGACGGGTGAGCGGAAAGAATCTTTCTTTGGAGTCGTATAGATTCAGATACCTCGTCAATCACCGCAAATCCTTCCTTACCAATTTTACATCCGACTCCTTGTAGGCTAGAAAATGCCTCTAGACTGGACTTAGATTCGCTTACAACATAGCCGATTAACTCCTCAGCGATAAAATATTCCCAAGTGTGTAACTGAAAGTTTTCTCGATCGCCATCAATGTATAGTCTAGAAAAAACATCATGGTTAAACGATCGAGTTCCTTTGCGATGAGTACGATGGACTCCAGACCATTTATCTAGGACTGGATAGGCTCCTAACGCTATATACTGACGAGGTAGGGTGAAATAAGGCGGATTTTCCTTGTTAATGCTGGTTTCAGGGATATCTAATCCCTCGCTTAACATTACTATCCGTCGGAGAAACCCAGAAAAAGTAGTCGGTGGGACGAAGGGATAGGTGGCGATATTGAGAATCGATCCAGGCAGTATGCGAAATGTCATCGCCGCCGTTGGGATAATCTTAAAGGTCAGGCAATACATGATTTATGCTTGTAAAACTGTATCGACGAATATTGCGGAGTATTCTTGCAATTTGGCTAACGCTTCATTGCCTATCCAGCGATCGAAGTGCGCTTCTTGAATATGATTAGTGAAATTAGTTTCAGGATACAGTGCCAAATAAAGGAAATCATTGATCGCCTTTTGCGGGTCGGTTTCCGAGGGAGAAACGATTGGACGCTTCCCTCTAGGAGATAAATATCTATCCAAAACCAGAAGCGGGGTACGATCGTCCGTTTCCGCGATAGCAATTCCTTTCGGATTTCCTGAACCTATGCGAGGTAATGAATCTAAGAAAGCATAAGCGACAGCTGAAAAGTCTTGATCGGTGATACTCAGAGCGTGGTTATAAACGGGATAGAGAATGCCGGGTTGATTGTATTCTCGTCTAAAAGGTGTGGGAGTTTCATCATTGCGATTGACCAATAAAGCGGGGTGCATTGCTCGTTGTTTTTCGACCGGGTAAATCTCTTGTATGGCAACACCTCCACCATGAGTTACCCGACCGATTAAAGTCCGTTTTCCTGGATCGAGTGCGCCAAATGTAGCACAAATCGGACAAGTGGGTTCAGCACAGGTTTTCGGGATTCCGCAGTTTTGTTTATCTCCTAGCAGCTCTCCACTTTTCACAGGAGACCATAGTAAACAACGTCGTTCAACTCCTCGCCGTTTGGTCGGAGAAATATAACATTTTTCAATTTCTTTACCATCTTTTGTACTCAGTTTAACGATTTCAACTAAGTTAACATTAACCTGTACTTCATGTCCTAGGTAAAGCTCTTGAGAGCCTTCGAGAATGGCATAAATATCAAAATGCAATCTAGGTTTATTAGCATCAGTCTTAGGTAGTCCAGTCGTCACTTTAGATTCGGTAGCCATCGTTATTTATCTCCTTTAGATGAAAGTTTACGAACCAATTCAGGAAACCGCGTATAAAGAGAAAGTTTGAGATTATAAGTTAAATTCTTCCACTCTTTTTCTTGTGCATAATTACCTACTTGATCAGGATTGGCAAAATAAGCGTAAGATTTGGTGATGTCGTCAGCATAAAAAACAAGCCATTTTTTACCCGAATTATCAACTTCTTCTCTATTAGTGATTTCTAGCTTATTTTCTAGCATTTTTTTTGCTTGTTCGTAGATAAAGTAATTGTCAGGATTGTGATATAGCCTTGCTTGAACACTAATTTTCTTTTCATCTCCTAATGTCGCATAATAACTAAAAGCAACAGGATCATCTACTTTTTCTATTAATTTACTTACCTCACGTTCTGCATCTTCTGGCTTCATTAATTTTTTAGCAGTACTTTCTAAAGATTGGGCAAAAGCGTAAGTTAATCCTGTCAATGCGGCCACGTCTTCATATAATTTGGCGCGTTTCCCAAGTGAATCGATAGTCATATCTTCTCCTCGAATATCTTGAATGATGGTTTGCAAATATTGTTCCCTAACTCGTTCCAATAATAAGCGGTCAGAAATACTGGAAGCTTTAAGTAATGTATAGTCTGCTAAGTAGGGTGAATCTTGTTGTACATAACGAATCGCATCTCCTAGTTTAAGGTTAATATCTTTCCCACTGACGATAATTGATTGATCATAACCTTCTATCAAACCTTTAATAAATATTAATTGACGGCTTACTAAAACTTTTTCTGTTCTTTGAAGCTGAAGAACAAATTTAAAATCTTTAATAACCTCTAAGGGAAAAATCGAGGCAACTTTTGCTAAAGCATATTGAAACTGTCCTAGTTTTTTTGAAGCGGTATCTCCTGTGATTGTTTTTTCAGAAGTTAGGGCAATGTAACAACCCGAAGATAAATGTACTTCTTTATTGGTTAGCATTCGCAAGTAGTCTTTGATTTTAACTTTCGTTACACCTCTATCATCTTGAGATTCAAGTCGTAACATAATACTATCATCCGTTACTTTTAAGGGGGAGGCAAACGATAATACAGAACAAGAAGAGCAAATGAAAGGTCTATCTTCACTAGAGGATGATTGACGACGTTGAGACGGTCGCTCGAACATAAATCTAGCTACTCTCCATCGCGCAGTTTTAGCATCTAAAGTTACTCCGCAAGAGTAACAAAAATCCTTACCATCGTCTCCCGCTGTCCTTGCTGCTAAAATTTTTGGGTTAATAGTTAAAAGCGGTTCTGGAATGGTTTCGAGTTTTGGATTTTCTAACAAACGATACATCTCTAATATACATTGAGTGAAAATATCGCCACGAGTCGAGTTAATTTGTTCTGTGGCCGTTTTGTTAAAAGATTTAGTGATCGCCTGAATTGGTTTCAATAGATCGGTTTGTTTTTGTTTGTTTAGAAACTCAAACGGATTTCCGTCCGATTCTTCTAGAAATCTCTGCTTCTCCTCGATCGATCCTTCCTGAAAAATAATTTGTGACTCTATTTTATCCTTTTGCTTCTGTAATTTGCTAACTTGAGCTTTTGACAAACCAGTTTTTTTCAATTGCTCATCAATGGTTCTTATCTCATGATAAATAGATTGTTGCTCATCTAATAATTTAGACAAAACTTTCTGAAAATAATCTCTATATTTATTAAACTCTTTAGCTTGCATTTCCTGCTTGCTTTTTAGCTTCTTTTCAGTGGACTCTAAATCTTTCGAGTTAAGTTCTTCGGATTTAATTTTCTCAATAAGTTGAACGATCTCAGTCTCACGCTTCTCTTGGCGATCCTTTACTTGCTCGAAAATAGCTAAATAAAAAGCCGCTAACACCTTGGCTTGATCTCTGGTAATTATCGGAATTTCTAGGGTGCTAAAACCTCGTCCCGCTAAGGTAACACTTTTTAGCATTGTGATAAAAGTTTGCATTAATCCTGATAGCTGATATTGAAAATCACCATAGATAGAAAAAATAACTTTCGTGATAAATTCTATCCAAAGCTCCTCTATATTATGTGATTGTTGAGTTTGTGGAATAAAAATCTGCACATGGTAATTACTTTCATGCAGGGAAACAATCTGATATTTTTTTTGCAAAAACTCTAAAAACCGATCAATCGTGCTTTCATGAGTTAATTTTGCTTGTAGCTCTCCCGGTGACGGTGATTTGTACACAAGCTGTATTTCACCTATCTCTCGTTCTCGATAAAAAACTTGATTCCCTTGAAACGTGGGTTTAATGAACTCGCTTTCTTTTTGAGGTTGAGAAAGTCGTAACTGTCTAACCAATTTAGGACGATCAAAAGTTTTGGCGATCGCTATCGCTCTTGGATCGTCAGCTAAAGCGGAAATCAATGTCGAGTCGGTTTGAGCGATCGCATTTGCGGTCAAAGCACTCAATAAGATAGTAATTTCAAGTTCGCTAATCTCTTCCGAAGTCGTAACCGCTTTTGTATCTTGCTCTGGAGAAACATTCTCGAAAAGTGAAAGTTGTTTAATCGACATAGTGCTGTCCTTCCTTGATTTCTTATCTTGAGGGAGTAGGCTGAAAAGTGCCTACTTCCGCTCTCTAGAGGCGTTATTGCCAGGATTCTAGGTTAAATCAGCGAAAATTCTGACTTCGCCTTCAGAATCCAAGACTGGAGACTGCCTCAGTTCTTTGATTTGGCACTGAAGAAGCTCCGATTGGTCTGGAAAACGCTCGATTTGGTCTTGACAACGCTCGATTTGCTGGCAAATCTCGTCAAAAGCAGGCATTACTGACCTCCATTTTATTTTGATTGAGGTGGGTATCCATCTGGGGTCAGCTTTGCTATAATGCAAGTACATAAATTTTTCTATAGATAGCCGACCCCAAAACGGCTTCTTTTAATATAGCTCACTGTTTACGTCCTGACAAGTCTGAGGCAGGAAAAGCAAATCATTCTCTTAAGCATATCATGGTAAGATGATCGATCACTGAACCCCTGATACTAAGAGGGATTGAAACCTGACAAGTCGTGAGGCTACTGTTTAGCCTTTTCATCGAATCCCTATTAGGGATGGAAACCAGACAGGGCAATATGCGATCTTTGTCTATGAGGTTGTCCATGCTACTCTGTCTCCTTTTGTTCACTCCAAATATCTGCCGTTTTAGATCGCCTGAACTCCCCACAACGATGTGGCGGTGACACCATGCTGATCAATATTTTCCGAGTTCCCGACAAAAGGTTACACGGACGCAGAACCATCGTCAGTGGTATATCCCCCTCATTTCCTCTTACCATAGCTTTTTGATCTCATTTATCATTACAATATAGGTATTGTAGCACAAATATTCTAAAACTACAAGTATATTTTCAAGGTGAATCGCAAAAAAGAAACAATTACACTGTCAATCCCTCCCGGCACGAAGGAGAAGCTAGAGGCGATCGCCCGACGCTTTGACATCTTTTGGGGGAAAAGTCCTAGTCCGTCAGGTCTAATCGCCGCCATCGCCGAAGGAGAACTGGAGATCGGTGAACCTTTTACCCTCTCGGCAAAGCGGGTCGAAGCGATCAAGGAAGCGATCGACCGTCTGGTGCGATCGGGTAACATCGAACAGGCCCAGACTCTTTCTAATTTTCTTTTAGAGAAGGGAAATCTCTCCCCTCAAGAGCGTCGGGAGATTTCCGAACAGGTGAGTCAGTACGATCGCGATTGGCGGCTCACGGTGGAGCGCTATATCCATGACCGGCAAGCTTTTCGGGTAATGTACAAAAATTCTCAGGGACAGACCCTAGAATTTACCGTTCGCTCTGCCGAGATCATGTTTCGGGAAAAAGAATTCTATCTAGAGATCTGGTGTGAGGAAACGGTTGACCTGCCAGAAGAAGATCAGCGAGACTTTCCCGAACTTGTTCACAATCGCTGTCTTAAATTCTCCCGTATTCAAAGCCTGATCCCGATCGAAGAACCATGGCGAGACAGTCTCGATTTTATAGAAGTACAATTACAATTAGAAAAAGACCTCGTGAAGGCCTATGAAAGGAACACAAGGGATATCGACGACCGAGAGGTAAACGGAAAAAGGATTATAACCCGTAAAGTCTCTAGTCCTTTTTGGTTAATTCGGGAGATTTTACCCTACGGAGATCGCTGTATTGTACTTACACCAGAGCCATTACGCAACCGGATCAAACAAATTTTATTTAAATCTCGTCAACAGTACGAATCGGGGTAAAATGTGCGATGCGACGGTAATATCGCCCTCGGGAGCGGTTAGCGAGAGAAATTCTGGTAAAGTCAGGGGTTTAGAAGATATAAGAGTCATGGTCAATTTTCAACCGAAGCGATAGGACAATCGAGCGGGAATTTTGAGATCGGGGCGATCGCTTATTTGGTAATATTCCCCGCGCATTCTCACATTACGAATCAAACTAACGGGAGGCATATTAATCACATCGTAGCCAATCACCTGATGGGTAAACATAACATCGAGAGGATTTAAAGGATAGGGATAAATAAATAAATCCTCTTTTTGTTTTGATAGGGAAAGTTCTGTCAGTTTTACTTCCGCTTTACTCATCCATTTTCCCAAACGAATCCATTTAGGAAGTTGTAGGGGGTGATGGGAAATGATAAAACATTCAAAAACACTTTCGGGAGCGATTTCTTTTGCCCTGCCAAAACTGGGAATATTTTTCTGGGTTTTTTCCATCTCCACATGATAGTTATTATTGGCATATTTCCAAGTATTGAGAACCGCCGTATGAACGATCGCCCGTGCGGGAGTGACATAAATTTTCTCTTCGTTAAGAGGATTTAAATGTTCTTGGTACTGTGGAATCTGTTCGGAACAGAAGTAACGATAACTATCGCTATTTACCAATCCCAAAGCATAACAGAGCGCGTAATTATGGATTACGGGTTCGCTTTCGTAGAGTCTGCCGATTTCACGGGTTGCGTAATAAAGACTATCGTGCAGTTCTAATTGACAGGAATAAATATGTACCATAATGATAGGGTGGGCGACACCCACCCGACGAAATTAGCTATTTTTTCTCGGCTTTCTTTTTCTCGATATATTGTTTAAAGTATTTTTCTGAATCCTCATTTGCTTGATTTAGAATCGATAAAATTCCTGCTTCCGTACCCGTGAGAGTTTTCACCTCAGTTAATAAAGGTTGAAAATTTTCCCCGATAAAATCGGTATGAACGATAAATTCTTCCGCCATTAATGCTTGTATTGCTTCGGTGGCTTTTTCCATAACTAAATCCTCATCTAAGGGATCGATCGAGTGTAATACTTCATCGGGAAGGCGATCATATATTGCCTGTGTCCAGCGCAAATTACTAACAATTTCCCCATCGGCAAAAATAACACCGATAAGCTCATTTCTTACCCGTCCCGTCCGGGTGGTTTGCGCGCCGTAGTGACGGGTACGCAGGATGTTATTAAAAACGTAGAGAAAACTTGCTTCTGTCGGATCTTTTAGGGTGACAATACTAGGGAAAAACACCTGCGGACGAATGTGATCTTGTTGGTTAATTCGGCTAGTCACTTCTCCTACTTTTGTGTTATTTTCTCCCTTTGATGCCATAGTGCCGTTCTCGTAGGGAGCGTTCAAAGTAAAACTTTCATGGGATTCATCAAAGGGTGTGATCGAAAAAGCCGTATCTACTACTACTTTCGATTTTTCTGAACCCGAATCACCGATGGCAAAACCATAAATAATACAGTCGGCGTTATTCATGGCAAATTTTACATTGTACTCACATTCTTCGGCGGTAATTAATCCGTAGTTTCTGAGTAATTCTCGACCTACTAGGCGTTCTGGAGTTGATTGCTTCCGTTTAAACATCGATAAACGACTAATCGTTTTTTTGCTATCAATTCCAGCACGAACACGAGCTTTATTTAGGTCTCCATCTGTTTGAAATAAAGGATAAGATTCTGTAACTCGAATCGTCAAAAAGTGAACGTATTTTCCCATCGGTTTGTAGGGAATCTCGCTATGAAAGAATTTAGAATTGAGGGTTTTCAGTAAAGACATGGTAGGTACTCCTTGAATTAATTATTGTTTTCAGAATCTTCTTCCACAGATTGACCCTGGGCTTTTAACTCTTGATTTTCTCTGTCCTGTTCAAGACGGTAAAGAAATTCGCAGGTATCGCGAATGAGGTTTAATTGTCTGCCAGCTAGACGCGCTCGATCGCCATTAAAAGAACCCTCGAACACATCGATCACAAAATAACGAGCAAAAGACAATATTTTCTGTCTTTCCTGTTCTCGATCGGATAAAATCCAGCGACCTTCTGCTGTAGAAGCATGAACCCGATTCATTAAGCTGGCCACTTCCGCCGCTACTACAGAAACTAGGGCTTCTCCCTGATACATTCCTCCTTTGAGAATCGTATCGGCGGCCACATCTATCGGTTTTAAAACCGCGTTTGCTTTCGGATTATATCGTTTATTAGCTCGATAGAATTGACGATACAATTCGGTTAACTTTTTCGGGTGATTTAACGGGGATTGCTCTTCCATATTAATTGTGAAATTAGAACGGTGAACTTCTGTAACGTAAGGATCGAAACAAGGATAAAAATCGTAGAGATACAGAGCGATTCGATTAGCGCTCGGTATATCGGCATCTTTGCCCCGTTTCCACTGTTTAAGGTAATGAAAAACATAGAGAGGACTGGTTTCTAAATTGATAGCGAGTTCCGTTAATTTGCCCCAATTGGGATCATAACCCGTCTTACCCTGCTTCGAGTTCACGTCTAAATGAATAGAATAGGCTGCGGTTAGGGTATTTAAGGGGGCGGAATATTTTTTTCCGTCATTATCTTGCCATGGGTTCAAGACTCGATCGAGACGGAATCGATCGCGTCGAGTTAAAGACCGGATCGCTTGGGGCGCACTGTCGAGAAATACCGTCTCTTCAAATTCCGCACCGTCGCGATAGGGAGGAATAGGAGACTCAGAAACCACCGTTTTGACATCTAGAATCATCGGGAAAGCTAATCCTAACCATGCTGGCATAACCCAGGATTCCGTATCGGTGGGATCGCGGCCCGGAGGTAGGGCCATAAAATAAAAGGTTAGGGGTTTATCTTCGGGATAGGATAGTTTAAAAGTGCGGTCTTTTTTGCCATCTTCCTCCTCGTTAATTCTTTCCTTTTTCTGCCTTAATTTTTCATCGATCAGGAAACTATCGACACTCTGATAACGGGTTCGATCGAAGTTAGCGACTAGATCCTTATCGACAAAGTGCAACTTTATCGAGCTATCAAAACGAGTTTGAGCGATGTTAGCGTAGGCTTTTTGTAAAAAACTATTGGTTTCGGGAGTAAAATAATAGGTCGGGTAAAAGTACAGATAGCGATATTTGCCGTCCTCGAAACGTTTTCCTACCGCTTGGGTTTGATTCATAAGAATCTGACGCAACATCATTTCCGTTCCCGCGATACTGGAAATGTTTCGTTTGGCGTTCGAGCCTGCCAGCATTTGTTTATTAGTATAGACTTGGGGAGTAAAAAGAACCGCCGATTCCATCTGTTCGCTGACACTATAGGGAGAATGGGAGATCGAACAGAGAAGTTGACGGCCGCGACCTTGTTTTTTAGCGGCGTTGTAGTGGTTTAATTCTTTCTGGAAGATTTCGATCGAGTGGGCCAATTCCCGACCGGGTAACTGCACCATTTGATTAACCCACTCTCGCAAATCCTCCCAACCATCGGGTAAGTTATATCCCGCAACTATGGCGGCGATTTTTGCGGCGAGAAAAGCGATTAAATCTTCTGCAACCGGTCTAATATCCTCGATTCCGGGATGCTGTTTCAGGTATTGCGCCGCTAGATAATACCATTCGTAGGGAACCCCTCCCGTATTGCCTTTCAGTTTGAGTTCTTTTAACGATTCATTAATACGCTTGATCGCTCGAATTTGTGGCAGATAATTTTCTAGATTCCAATAATGCGCGATCTCGCTAATTAAATCTAAATCCGGCGGTGCGGGTAAGTTTTTCTGCAATTTTCGCGCCTGTTCGATTTTTTCCAGGCGATCGCCCCAGATTTTCCGCGTCACCACGTCCCCGAATTCCGCTAGGCGATCGATGCGGATATCATCTTCACAATGAAAATCGTAATCCGTCGGTAAAACGCCCTGTTGTTGAAATTTAATCAGGTTTTCGCCGCGACTTCCGGCCACGGACGCTTTATTATCACCGAGGATGCGAAGGGTGGCGTTGAGGGCAGCGCGCATTAACCCAGCATCGTCGAAAAATTGGCTGTAGTAATCTGCGTATTTCATCCCCTTGCCATCTCGGCCGAATCCCGTTTGTTTACGCTGTAATTCGCCGCTACAGAGGGATTTAATGGTGTCCACCACTCGATTCGGTAAGGTTTCTAGGGACACTTCTGGCGCGTTTTTGGGGGCGATATAGACAACTCCCGTAGGCAAGTAAAGTAAAGGCTGATAGTCTAGTTCTTGATGTGCTTCCATCACCGCGTTATTAAGTACGTTCGTTAGTACCCCGCGGTTTTCGGCGATACTGTGGTAAGTGAATTTTAGTTCCCCATCGCTGAGGCTGTATAAAAGGTCTTGTAACGGGGCTTTTTCCGCATCGTGGGGGTGTTTAATAATGGAAGCCAAGCGATCGGCTAGACAGGCAAGATCGGTTAAACTTTCGAGAGCGCTATTGTTTAAGCGAGTATTTAACCCATCTTCAGAGGTATTTCGATCGGTATCATTCCGACGCTGGGCATTTTTAGCGATATATATCAAATCATCAAGATATTCAGTCCATTTTTCTGGTTGATCGGAAAATAAAAAGCGATCTAATCCTAATTCGGGAACCAATACTTGAAAAATCTCTCGATGTTCCTCTCGTGATAGTTTGCGGATATCTCGATCGAAGTCCTCGTTAATCTCGATATATTTCGCCGGCATCGCGGGAAAAAGCGAGTAGCGGAATTTCTCGAAATCGTGGAGAATAAACCCAGCGATCGCCAACCTGCGCTCGCATTCCTTTACTACCCGTCGAACGGTAGTATTGAGTTTTTCTAGTCGTTTTTCGATGAGATTAGCGGGAAATAATCCATTAAGTAAATGAGTATTGAGAGATTGATCGCCCGCGTTATCCCGTCGAACTTTGCTTTTTCCCTCTAATTCCCGACGGCGATCGATTTCCTCGAAGAAATTTCCTCCTTTTGCCGTGACACCGATCGCTAATCGGAGTAAATTGGGTAATACCATTTCGGCAAAATCTGCCATAACTCGATCGTCGGGGTTTTCCGCTCGAATCGCCTCCCGTAGGAGTTTTAGGGTTAGCAGTTGGCGAACGGTTTCGACTCGGCGATCGCTTACCGATTCGCTAATTCCTAAATCTTCGCCAGAAAGAGATTCTAAATCAATATCCTCGAACTCAAAATCCAGATCTTCATCGTCAATTTCTGTAGTGTTATCGAATAGATTTAACTGTCCCGTTTCCTCTAATTTTTTTTGTTTTTTAGGCATCTTTCACCTCTAGAGAGTCTAAATAGTCGGTAATTTGTTTGAGATAAAGCGGAAATTGAGATAAAGCGATCGGAATCGCCTTAAAAACAAGTTCATTATCGATCGCCTCGTATTGATGCACTAAACGATTTCGCATTCCTGATGATTTCGCCAACTCCCCGGCTAGTTCTCTGGTAGTTAAACCATTTTTACCAGCTTCTATAAAAGAATCGTAATAGGTAGCGGGAGTTACGTTATGTAATTGTAAAAGAAGATAGCTATTAATATCGGAAGATGACTCTACCAATAATTCTATCAATCTCTCAACCATAAGTTGATAGTCAAAATTGTCCAAATACTCTGATAGAGTAACGCTCTCGAACCCCCGTAATCGATTAAGATATTTGATCATCAAACGAATTCTAACGGTGACTATCTCCCTTTCCATCGTTTAAACTCCCCATTGTTTGAGCCAAAGATCGATACTGTCTTTTTGAATCTTTCGGAATTTAGCGGTATCGGCGTACTCTTTCCAAGCGCGTACACGAAATTTTAAAAAGTCTCCCGTATTTTTTTCATAGATAAGTTTTCCATCTCGTGCGACTTGATACTTCATTAATGGAGAACAGCGATCGAGTTCAATTAGATCGATCAAATCACGGTTTATCTCAAACAATTCACTCAAGATAGAGAGAGAAGTTAAGTAATCATTACTGATTTCCTTAATATGTGTTTGTCTGTTTGCTTCATCGTATGAAATTGCCAAATCCCAATCGCTATCAGGTTTATGCTCTCTGCGCGCTCTAGAACCGAAGAGAATTAATAGTTTTAAATTCGGTAGTTTTTCCACAGTCGTGGTTATTCTATTGATTGTATTGATAATTTTCAATTCTTTCGTATTTTTAACCATTTTCTGCCTCCAAGGAATCTAGATATTGAACGATCGAGCGTTGGTAGCGTGGATAATCTCGTAAAATATTAGCGATCGAGGAATGAACAATATCGGGATCAATTTTCTTGTATAAGTGTACGAGTAAGTTTCTTAATTTAATAGACTCGGCCAGTTGAACGGCTAGGTGTTCTTCTAAGATTCCCAGTTCTACGATTTGAAATAATGCGTCGCGAGCATTATTCGGAGACTCGATATCTAAACATTTTAAAATCTGGTAATTGATATCGATGCCAGTTTGAACGATAAGCTGAATTAACCTTTCTATGGCTAATTGACGTTCTCTTAATGTACGATAATCCTCTAAGGTGATCGAACCGTACTCGCTAAGTTCGGCGAGGTATTGATTCATGAGGTTTAATTCGTCTATCGCAATCAGAGGTTGAATAGCATTTACACTCCTTTTTCTCGTAGAGAAATCTCTAGATTATTCCGTAATTGACGGTATAACGCTTTCGATTCTTCAGGATTCATGAGAAATTTTTCTTTAAATACCTCGAATAGTCCCGTTTCCCGTTCGTATAGAAGTTGACCATCCCGCGCGACATAATGAGCAAGGATCGGCGAACATCCTTTTAAATCAATCACATCAATTTTGTCCTCGGGAATCTCTAAAGCTTGTTCGAGTAGTGTATAAATTTTCAACAGACTCGAAATATCCTTTTGATCACTTCTTTCCTCGTATAAAACAGCGAAATCCCAATCGCTATCAGGTCTATGCTCTCCACGCGCTCTGGAACCAAAGAGAATTAATAGTTTTAAATTCGGTAGTTTTTCGACAATAGCCGTAATTTTTTCTACTAGCCTATTCATATTTAGCCCCTATCAAAAAAAATGGCAAGAATCCGATGGATATATCGATCGATGTCCCTAGCGTCTGTCTATGTCTATTATCAAACGCGGAGGAAGCAAAGAGCACCTAAATCCCAGAAAAAGTGTCCGTACACTTTGACTCCCTCATCTCTTGTTTGATGGCTAATCTTCAGAAGGTGTGTAAAAAGAGAGTTGTTCTTCTAAAAACTGGTTGTGAGCCTTGTTATATCGATATTCGTGAGCTATAGGTTCAATTCCCTCGAATTTGTTTTCAAGTTCCTCAAGTCTATTTTTAATATCGATAAGCTCCTCTGATGTTTTGTCAGTCCCGCAACAATTTTTGATTATTTCTATAGCAAGGGCTTGTTTTTCTTGCTGCTGACCAATTACCAGTACAATTGTTTGCTTGCTTTCATTGTTTAATGCCTCCATGAGCGGATGATTCAGGGTGTACTCGAAAGGGTGATCGAGAAAGATGAGAGTAAGCTCTTGGGATTTAGGCAGGTTCATAGATTTTTAAGTGGTTTGGTTTATTGGTTTATTCTAGCTTAATAGTAAAATAGGGATCATGATAAAGGTAAAAACGGATGCATTCGGCTAACTAAAACATTCTCTTCTCTCCTCCATAATACTAAATTCTGTTTACAAGGCATAGGGGAGCGAGGAGCGGGGAGAAATAATCCATAACTTGGGAGTTGACCACATATCTATGATATAACATGATATGGGTAGTTAGGGCAGAATAAAAAACTGGAAAATTTAGAAAAACCCCTTTTAGGGATTGAAAAAGCCGTATGCAACCTTTTCAATGAACCCTTTTTTCCGTTTTTTTTCAAATAAAGGGCAAAATCCCTATTAGGGATCGATAATCTCTTTTTTACTTTCCCTTTCTTTTTCTCGTTCCTCCAATGTCACTCGTGCGTAGGCCTGCAATTCCTTAACTCGTTCGGGGGTCAAATCGGAAATCCATTCCCCGCGTTCGTAAGATTCAAGATAATCTCGTTCTTCCGGGTCGAGATTACTAATATCCGTTCGTTTTTTATATATTATGAGCGAGTCTATCGGTTCCTCGTGAGAACGAGCGTTAGGATTATTCATGGTTATCGATCTTCTGATAAGTGTTGTTTAGTGACCTCAAACGGCATCAACAGATCCACACCTTACCCCCTTTCCCCTTAAACCGATACGCGAGAGTATCCAACAACAAAGCCGATTGACCGATCGCTATAGAATAGGGAGACACGGGAGAATGAATACTACTCTCGTCACTAATCGGATAAATACCGAAGTGCATCGGTAATTGTAAGCGTTGGCGAACTGCAGCGACGGGATAGGCAAGAACGAAGCTAACCAGAGCCAGATCCCGTAACTCCCGACTAATTCGATCGAGCCAAGGATTATCCGGTTGCCAAACACCGATTCCCGTCAAAACCTGTACTTTCCACGCAGAGGCGATCTCGCCTAAATCGCCGTCGTAGGTAAAGCGCCAGTTTAACCGTTCCTCTCGATACCCCTTTAAATTCAGAAACGCAAGACAATAATCGAAACGTCTGCGTGCGATCGGTGTTTCCGTGGCCTCGATCTGGCGCTTAAACTCGCCTTTTCTCCACACCTCCACCTCTAGATTACCGAGAATACTGGGTAAATCGTAGGTTTTAAAGCGATCGCATTCCTCCAGTTCCGTCGAATCGTATAACCCGCATAATAACGGACTCGACCCGCGAAAACTAGACGCATCCTCGAAAATCGGATTACCGCTTTTCCCCGATAACTCCTTCCATTCGTCGGCCCATCCTTTCACCCGACCGGCGACCCGTTTTAAACTGGTATCGAAAACCTCCTCGCATTCCTGTTGAAACTTCTGGCGACTTTCCCCGTATTGGGATTTGATCTTCGGACTCCCTAAATTCCACCAGAGTTGAAATGATTGTACCGCTCCCCAACGTTGGTAATAACCCTCGAAATTATTGATATGACGGTAGTTACTCTTGATGGCCTCCTGTAGCTGAATTCGGTCATACCGTTCCCCGACTTGTAACGGTGCGTCTTTCTTCTCGAATAACCGTTCTAGGAAAAATTTCGGAACCAGAGCGATCGCTGTGAAGTTAGTAAATTTTACCGCCGTTCCCTTTCGATCGTAGCCGCTGTGACGGCCTAAACGGCCGAAACGTTGAATAAAATTTCCCGCATCCGACGACTCGAAAATGAGAAAATTAATCTTGAAGTCCACCCCCACATCGATGGTACTCGTTCCGATCACCAGATCACGATTTAACGATGCCAACTTCTCCCGCGTTCCCGAAAGACCCGTATTTTCCCCCACTGTTAAACCGATAGTCGCCAATAATTCTCGGAAAATCGGCAGCAGACGTTTAACCGAAGCGATCGAATTGAGAATAATCGCGCCCTTGCTGCCGGGGTATCGCTTAAAATAGTCTAAAATTCGCTCTTTATTTTCCTTCAACCAATTTTCCGAAGTTTGAAAACTCGACGGTAAAGGAATAAAAGATAGCTCGATTTCCGAGGTTACTTGTCGCCATCCCCTTTGAGCGAGGGAATTGGCCTCTTCTGGGGTATCGGGAAACCGGTATTTTCCTTCTCTTACCGGGTCGATCGATCGATAGCGAAACCCCGCTTTATCCAATCGTTTTAGTAAACCCTCGTCGGGAGTTGCGGATAGAAACAGGTATCGTTTCCCACGATTGGCCCGTCGGATTAGAAGCATGGTATTGATAATACTGGCGACCTGTGGCGTGCCGAAAACGTGAAATTCATCGAATAGGAAGAGAGCGAAATGTTTATCGATCCGGTTCCATAGCTGATCGGGGTTATCGTAGGGGGTTAAATAGGCCCCCCGATGCAGATAATGGAAAATATCGGGGTTAGTTAAGAGAATTTCCGACTGTTTCGATCGAGTCTCTAGAGCGATCGCTTTCGTTTTCCCATCCCGTTCGGCGTACAATTCCAACTCGGGCCCGGTTAAAAGATTGACCCGGGGTTGATCCGTTGGTTGAAATCGTTGAATATATGCCTCGATCTGACCCCGCTGATCCCGCGCTAGTTCGTTGGTTGGGTAGAGTCCCATAATCGGGAAATATCCTTGCAAAGTTCGCAGGTAGGCCGCTAGACTTTTCCCGTCCCCCGTCATGGCCGAATTGATGATTACCGCGACATCGGGATCGTTGAGTGCTTTCCACGTCTCCACCTGATGCCACGATAACCGCCATCCTTGCGGAACCTTGATCCCGTCTGGTATCTCGTCTGCGGGACAGGAATAGACTGGCCTGAGCGTTACTTGATAATTTACCATGAATTTCTGTCCGTAACTCCTTGCTATCTTCCATAATAACCACGATAATAGGGATGGACAAGTACCTTAACAGAAAAAGTGTCCGTATATTTATAAACTATGAGCCGGATAGGACAATCAATCACTTTATCGGTCAGTGAAAAAGAAAAACAGTCCCTAGAAATCCTTGCCAGTGAATTCGGGCTATTTTGGGGAGATAAACCGAATATATCGAAGTTAATCAAAGAAATTGCGCGTAATAAGCTTAAAATCGCTCCTAATCACGACTGGAAGCCCGATCGCTTGCAGATGCTCCAACAGGCGATCAATTTTCTCATCGATGCTGGACAAATCCCCATCGCCCTAGAACTAACTAAACTACTATTAGAACGGAGCGAACTGCCGGGACCCTTACGGAAAGAGCTAGAAGACCGCCTCGATAATCCTCCCCCACCCTGGCGGTGGGAACTCGATCGCTGCATTCTCCGACAACAACCGTTTCAGTTATCCTATCAGGATGCCGGCGATCGAATCTGGGAATTCCATCTTTACCATGCCGCTATCAATCGTCACGAGGATCGCTTATATCTCGATTGTTGGTGCGAGGAAACCGAGGGAAATCAAGATATTTCCGAACTACAGCATAATTGGAGTTTAAGGATCGATCGAATCCCCAACGATTCCTTAATTACCCCGATCCCTAGGGGCAAATGGCGCAATCAGCTTGATAGTGTGTCGGCCGAGTTTCAGCTATTCGATGGATTAGCTCGATCGTACCGGACTAAAACCGCTATCGATATCGCCAACGAATTGATCTCGAACGATCCCCTCGTCCGGCAGATTACCCGACAGGTAACGAGTAGCTTCTGGTTTTTCCGCGAAATTCTCCCCTACGGAGAAGATTGCTTGCTGATCTCCCCGGAAAAAGTCCGCAAGCGTTTCTATGACAAGTTGCAGCGGCTTTATCGGCGCTACGAGTCCTGAAAAGATTTTCGTCGCTGCTCAATCAAGGCATGAAAACTCACATCTGATAACTGATCACTGACTGCCGATTACTGATTTGACATTTGGGCGGTGATTACGGTGAGATCGATCGCCCTTTCCCCCCTTCTGATTCTTAGGGGTAAAGATTGACCGATCCCGGTTTTTTCCACCATTTCCTGTAACTCAGCGCCATCGCTAACCGGTTGATTATTAGCTTTAACAATCACATCCCCGCGACGGATCCCGGCTTTTGCGGCGGGGGTATTGGGTAGGACTTTCACCACCAAAATTCCCGACACTTCCGGGACGATCATGGGAGAATTGGGGTTTTGATTATTAGCCCGGGCTAAATCGGGAGTTAGATTAACCATCTGCACACCGATATAGGGATGGGCCACCTTTTGACCTGCTTCTAGGGTTGCTTGTAACTGCTTGGCCCGGTCGATGGGAATGGCAAAACCGATGCCCATGGCATCGGCACGAATCGCCGTATTGATGCCGATGACTTCTCCTTGGGCGTTGAGTAAAGGACCGCCGGAATTACCCGGGTTAATAGCGGCATCGGTTTGGATAAAATCAATGCGTTTATCGGGAATACCCGCCTTAGCCGCCGAGCGCCCGATCGTGCTAATAATTCCTAAAGTTACCGTATTATCTAGACCGACGGGATTGCCTACTGCGATCGCCCAGTCCCCCACTTGTATGGATGAGGAATTGCCGAGGACGGCTACAGGTAAATTTTCCCCTTGGGGATTAATTTTCACTACGGCTAAATCAGTGATCTCATCAGTACCGCGCACTTCTCCTTTGAAGCTACGACCATCTTTTAAAGTTACCGTTACCTTATCGGCATTATCGACCACATGGGCATTAGTTAAGATTAAACCACTGCCATCGATAATAAAACCCGATCCCTGGCCAGCAACTCGCTGCTGGGTGGGAAGACGAAACTGTTCTCCAAAAAACTCCTGAAAAAAAGGATCATCAAAAAAGGGGCTATTGGGACGAGTAATGATCGCTTCGGTGTCAATTCGCACTACTGCCGCACCCGTGCGCGCCACTGCCTTAGCGACAAAACTTTCCGCCGTCATCTCCGGGGGAATTCTGGCCAGATCGGCGGCAGTGCTGGGCAGATTTTGAGCATTTACCGCCGCTAAACTGCTAAAACCGAGCATAATTCCCAGAAAAGTTGCTAAAGCGTGGGTAATAGTTCGCCGTAACCCTGTAGGAAGTTTCATACTTTGATCTCTGAATTCTGATGTTTTGACTGTTTCTGTCTATCGGTTCACAGACCGACTATTAAAAATCTAACAAATCGATCGCTCCGATTAAACTAAGACGCATCTTAACCGCCTATCCTTAGATTAGCTGACCCCCCCTTGCCACCCCTTGCCACCCCTTGCCCCCCCGATGTCGGGTAGGGTTGGGGGGTCTTGTCTCTTGTCTCTTGTCTCGTCTCGTCTCAACAAGCAATTTAAAGGCGCGGGCAGCTTAAACCAATGAGTTGACACCAAATCCGTCTGCTGGCGGATTTGGTTAAGGTTTGCCGTTAACTAGGGCTGGCTGAATAAATCTAAAAACCTTGTTGGATAAGGCTTTTAGACTTTTTTGACCTCAAAAAGTGCCTACCATTGGAGTGATCGGGGGTAAAATTCCTGGACTTTTTCCCTGAAAATTAGGTAACTGACTACCTCAAAATCGGTAAAACCCTACACCCCACACCCCACGAAAAACTTTTTCAGCAGACCCTAACTAATCTCTGATCACTAGGGGCGATTGCAGGGTAATATTTAAATCTCGATCGGGGTTAACAGAGTATAACTGCACGGAACTACCACCGACAATTCCCGCCGCCGGTAAGCCCCATCCTGCAAGGGTTCCCACGGCTGCCCCCGCTAAGACATCGAGAACTTCGATCTTGCGATCGCCCGTAAGAGCAGCGATCGCTGTGGCTGCCCCCGCACCGGCGAGGGTTCCCCCTAAGATATCTTGAGTTTTTGCCCCTTTACGCAGGGTTTCAGTGGTAGTAATTAATCGCGAAGTAGCATTGAGGGGAATGGTGCGATTGCCCCCATCAAGGCGAATTTCATCGGCAATAAACCGCACACCTCGGCCGGCTGCTTCTAAAGTACCCTTGACTTCACTTCCCGCTGCAATCACCACAATCCCATTGCGGTTACGAATATCTCTGGCTACGGTTAAAGTCAGAGGAATAACATCACTTTTAGAAACTAAAATTTTATCGGCTTTCTCGTAATTCAAAGGGATAACTGTTCCCACCGGAATCGAGATTTGTTGAGCGATGAGACGTGGCCGATTAATATTACTTTGAGCGAGGACGGGAAAAGTACCGGACATCGACCCCATGAGCAGGGTAATCAGTAAAGCTGTACTGGCTCTAGTAACAGGATTCATAGACATAGCGGTTATCCTCTCAAAAAACAACAGTGAACTTTCTCTGTTTCTAGATTATTTTTTTCTGTCTGTCATGTCAGTCCCCTCAACAGGGAATTTTTTCCCTCTCTATAGGGAAAAAAGTGGAGTGGGGAAAGTTTCCGCATTTTGTCCATCGACCGCAAAAGAGAGCCGAAAAGCCTAGAATAGTAAAAAACCTCGGATTGCCATCGTCTATGGAACTCGCTGCCGGAAACATCCTTAGTCATCGCTACCAAATTATCCGTCAATTGGGAAAAGGGGGATTCGGACAAACTTTCTTGGCCTGCGATCGCCAGTTACCCAATCAAAATCGTTGTGTGATCAAACAATTTAAACCCCAGTGCCAGGATGCCGAAACTGTAGCCATCGCTAGACGACTCTTTGAAACCGAGGCGAAAATCCTGCAAGAATTGGGCATTCATCGCCATATTCCCCGTTTATTTGCCTATTTTGAGGAAAATGGGCAATTTTTCCTCGTGCAAGAATACATTGAAGGGGAAGATTTAGCCACAGAAATTACTGCCGGTGTCTATAGGCAAGATGAAGGGAAAGTGGTGGCTTTATTAACAGAAATTCTCTCAATTCTCGAATTTGTCCATCAGAAACAGGTGATCCATCGCGATGTTAATCCCTTCAATCTTATTCGTCGCAGCCAAGATCATCAATTGGTTTTAATTGATTTTGGTGCTGTCAAACAAATTAGCACTCAAGTGGTTAAAGAAGGTAAAACCGTTTCTACCATCGCTATTGGTACCCCTGGTTATTTCCCCAGTGAACAGGCCCAAGGTTATCCGCGTTTTAGTAGCGATATCTATGCCACTGGTATTATTGGATTACAAGCTTTAACCGGTAAAGAGCCCGAAGATATTCCACTGGATGCTCGCACGGGGGAAATTCTCTGGCAACATTTGGCCATGACTAGCGCCGAGTTTAGTTATGTTATCGAGCGCATGATCCGCTATGATTTTCGTCAGCGTTATACCAGCGCTGGTGAAACATTAATCGATCTGAGAAAATTAGGGAAAATTCATCATCTCGCCACGAAAACTACCCAGGGGGTGAAACCTCAAGGTCAGGTTGCTCGTCAAGGGAAATCTTGGTTAAAAAAAATCTTATCTGTCTGTGGGACAATTGGCTTAATAGCAGGTTCTTATCTGGGTTTTGACTATTGGAAAAATTCTCGTAATTCTCTTCGTTACTATCAACAAGGTCAGACTTTTTATCAACTCAAACGCTATACCGATGCCCTCAATTACTATGATCAAGCCTTAAAAATTAATCCCGATTATCTTGAGGCATTCCAAGGAAAAGCTGATGCTTTATTAGCTTTACAAAGATACTCGGAAGCTTTAATTATCTACGAAAAAGCTATTCAAATTAACCCAGATTCCGCTTGGCCAGCTTGGCTCGGTCGCGGGCAAGCTTTAGATAAGTTAGGCAAAAATCAAGAGGCTTTGGAAAGTTTTGAGCGGGTCTTATCTCTTAATCCTGCCGCTAGTCAAGCTTGGCAAGGTAAGGCCGATATCTATCTAGAACTGCAACAATATTCCGCCGCCCAAAAAGCTCTTGACAAATTGTTAACTTTTCAGCAAAATGATGCCAAAACCTGGTATAAAAAAGGCTGGTCATTACAAAATCTTGAGGATTATGAAGGGGCAGTTAAAGCCTACGATCAGGCTCTAGCGATCGAATCGGATAATGCCTTAATTTGGTATCAAAAAGGTAATAGTTTGTATCAATTAAATAAAATTAATGAGGCTTTAGAAAGTTATAGCAAAGCTGGACAATTTAATCCCCAATTTTCCCAAGCTCACTATAGTCAAGGGATTATTCTGCAAAAATTAGGCCGCAAACCAGAAGCTTTGGAGGCATTTACTCAAGCAACTAAAGCCAATTCTAATTATTATCAAGCCTGGTTACATCAAGGGGCATTACTTCATCAAATGGAAAGATTTCAAGAAGCGATCGCATCCTACGAAAAAGCTCGCCGCATTTCTTCCCAAAAAGCCGAAGTTTTTATCGGTATCGGTAACGCTTGCTATCGTTTAGGCGACAATTCCCAAGCCATAACCGCCTATCAACAGGCGATTCAAAGGCAAAAAGATAACCCCGAAACCTGGAAAAGTTTAGGCAATAGTTGGTTTAAACTCGGTCAATACGAGCGAGCGATTCAAGCTTATCAAGAATCACTTCGTTATCGTTCCAATGACCGAGAAGTGCAAACACAAAAACAACTGGCAGAAACTCGCTGGCAAGAACTTCAGCAATCTTCCCAAAACCAAACCCCCAAAGTCGATAGTGAGGAACAGATTCCCTAACTTCCGCTCTTTTTCGGCAGCTTTATCGCTTTTTACCGGTATTTCTCGGCAATAATTCCCGTCCTTGATAAAACTGTTTTTTCAGTTCTCCCAAGCGCCAATAAACTGCCACCATAATTACAGTTAATGCTGTCAGCACTGTCACGGGAATGAGGGCCGATTGACCGAAAATTAGGGCTAAAAGTGGTAGAGATAGACCAAGAACAATAGCGATCGCTAATGTTAACCCCCGCAGACGATTAATATTTTTTAAAGCCCCTTGACAAACAGCACAATTTTTGGTATGGGACTGATATCGTTCGAGGAGAATCTCTTTTGATTGTAGGGGGGGAAAAGGTTGACCGGCGAAAGGATCAGCTTGGTATTGATTAACCCAATTGCGATACTCAAACACGAATAAATCCGCTTTGGTGGGGAGATAACAAGCTTGACTAAAATTCCGACTATCCCCCTGAGCTTGCAGATAACGCTCTTGATAGTAGAGAAAAATCTGATCATCTTCAAGAATAGCGTTTTGATTGATGTGGGAATACCAAGTGGGGGTAAGCTTAATGAAGAATTTCGGCAGTTTAGAGTTAAATTTAAAGGGAAAACGAGCAAAGAGACGACATTCTCCCTGACGGATTGGAGTTGCATAGACTGCGGTTAAAGTCCGTCCGAACTTTTCCGAGGTGAGATCGTGGTAAATTAATCCGGGGGCGATAAAATTGCTGTATTGCTGACCTAATTTACCTTTACGCGGTCCTTCGGGCCAAATTCCCTTAAATCCCTGACGATTGGACTCGATAATTTCTAACTCCATAGGAGCGGCATTGGCCCGATTACCGATGGTGAGATGATGGGTATAGGGAACATGACTAGAATCGATAATATTTTCGATTAAAGTGACGGCCGAGTAGGGTAGATCTCGAAAGGTATCCAAACAAATCCAAGCATCACCATCCTCCTCCATGGGTTCAATAATTGGAATCGCAGTCAGGGGAGCATTTTCGGGATTACCCGCATAAACGAATAATAATCCCTGACGGATAGCCGTGGGAAAAGAGCGCACACAAGCGCGTCGAGAGGTGTTAGCTTGACTGTTTTCCGGTTGTTGGGGAATAAATTCACAGTTTCCTCCTCCGGAAAAAGACCAACCGTGATAGGGACATTCTAGATGTCCGCTTTCGTTAAGACGACCTTCTGAGAGAGGAGCGAGACGATGGGGACATTTATCCTCGAAAACTCGCCATTCTTGCTGATTTTTGTCCCACCAAATCACTAAATCCTCTTCTAGTAGGGTAAAGCGTTGGGGCTGCTTTTTGTCTAAATCTTTGACGTAGTAGATAGGATACCAAACTTGACGACAATCAAAGCGATCGATATCTGTTCCCCCGATGGGATAGGTAGCAGTGCTGCTCAACATAAATTTTCAAATAAGTTAACATTTCTCCTCCAAAATCTAACAAATTTAATCGACAAAAGGGGACAGATGCCGGTATCTGCTGGGGAAACAAACACCGGCGCTATATTTTGGGGTGATAATTAAAGGGTTAACCACAGAAACCAAAAACCTACCTAAAGCTTTTTAAAGTTACTCATTTCTGTAGCTAGATAACTAAAATAAGTAACTTTGGCCAGCAATTCTCATTTTGAAACGATTTTGCGTTGTTTCAGCGATATAGAGATTCGTTAAGAATTATTAACCCCTCTAGGTGCAGGGGTTTTAATGTCATGAAACCTTAAAATGAGAATTGCTGAACTTTGGCCACAGATAGATTTTAAGAACGTTATCAGGTATAATCAGGATATGAAGCTAGTTGAACGTCATATTATCAGTCAAAACCATCCCTTATGGTCAGAAATCGACCATTATGCCTTCTTGTCAAAAAATTTATTCAATCTAGCTAACTACCATTATCGCCAATATTTCTTTGAAAACTCCCAAAAACTGAGTTTTAATCAACTCTATCATCTGGTATCTAAAACCTCAGATTATTTAGCTTTACCC
>VYLH01000164.1_pt1 | contig 27057 bp, 26 predicted proteins | sample 5114361 | NCBI WGS metagenome assembly VYLH01 (sample SAMN12291772, study PRJNA351875) | freshwater metagenome | isolation source: freshwater lake | place: USA: Michigan, Kent Lake | collected 2013-08-15
GGGAGAAGGGGGTAAATATCCCAATTTAATCATCGAAATTCTCTCCGATTCCACCGCTAATGTGGACAGAAAAGCCAAAAAGGAACTATATCAGCATACTTTCCGGACTCCTGAATATTTTTGGTTTGATCCTAATACTTTAGAATGGCAAGGATTCACTTTAATCGAGGGACAATACCAACCGATTACCCCCAATGAAAACGGTTATTTATGGAGTAAGCAACTAGGATTATATTTAGGAATTTTTGCCAATAAATTGCGCTATTTCACCGAATCAGGTGAATTGGTTCCCACCCCTCAAGAGTCGGCCCGACAGGAAAGATTAGCCAAAGAACAGGAAAGATTAGCCAAAGAAAGAGAACAACAACGGGCGGAAAAATTAGCCCAAAAGCTGCGAGAATTGGGCATTAATCCCGATGAAATTGCTTAAATATCCGATTGGGGGTGTTAGGGTGGAAACCACGGCGCAATTTTTCCTTAATTGCTAGGCATTAAGATGAGTAATCCGAAACTCTGATTCTAGCCTAGAAATCATGGCAAAATCTCCACACTGATGTTATAATAATGACCAAGGGCAACAATCTTCAAATATAATTAATGCCATGGTGCAAAAAATAGCTTTTTTTAATCATAAAGGTGGAGTGAGCAAAACTACAACCACTTTTAACCTTGGTTGGATGCTTGCTGAGAAGACTACAAGCCATCTACAATACTTACTATAATATTAAAACAGCTTTAGCACCTGCTTTTGAGTCTCAACCGAGATTAATTGAAGCTGTGGACTGTATTCCTATTGATGGTCGTGATCGTTTATTTCTATTGCCCGGTCATGTGGGGTTAGCTGAATATGAAGTTACCCTAGGTATTGCTCAAGAACTTAGTGGGTCAATTCAGGCTTTAAAAAATCTCCCCGGTGCGATTACATATTTATTAGACAAAACTGCCGAAAGATTTGAAGCTGACTATATTTTAATCGATATGAGTCCCAGTTTGGGGTCAATCAATCAAAATATACTGATGACCAGCAACTTTTTTATTGTGCCAACCACGCCAGATTTTTTCTCGGTTATGGCTATCGATTCTTTAGCTAAAATATTGCCTAAGTGGCACCAATGGGCTAAGGCAGCTAGTGCTTTACCAATTCTCAAAACAGCCAACTATCCCTTTCCCGAAGTTGACCTACATTTTTTAGGAACTATTGTTCAGAAATATCGAATCAAAGGTGGCCAAGAAACAAAAGCTCTTGAAAACTGGATTAACGAAATCGAGGAAAATATTGGCAATAAAATGATTCCAGCCCTAGAAAAAAATGGCATGATGCTACCGAAATTTATCTACGATCAGAATGGTGTACCAGACTGCTGTACTCTAGTAAAAATCCCTGATTTTAATAGTCTTATTGCCTTATCTCAAGAGCATCAAACGCCCGTTTTTGCGCTAACTGCTGAACAATTAGGATGGCAAGGTACAGTGTTAGATCAAGCCCAAGAAAAACAACAAAAATTTAAAGATATTTTTTCTGACTTAGCAGACAAAGTTATCGGTCTTACCTCCGAGATTTATGCAGTTAGCCATTGAACAATTTCGCCTTAGTCTTGCCCGCGTTCGTGACTTGATCGCTATCCACAATTCCCTCAAATCTCAGACTACTTCCGCCCTAGATGTATCGGATATCCTCAGAGCCGCTTTAGTCCTGACTGTGAGCGCTTTAGATTATTATATTCACGAAGTGATTACTCTAGGAATGCTAGAAATTTATCGAGGCCAACGTTCAGAACCTTCTCCCACTCCTAACAGTTCTCAATCTGCCTTTTCTCGTTTTCAAGTCTCCTTGAATGGCGCACGACAAGAACGATTGATAGCTATTAGTATTGGCTCTTGGTTAGAGAACGAAATTCAACAAAACTACGGTTCTTTTTTTGATCAAGAATCTCGCTCAATTTCCGAGGTACTACCAATGATTGAAAATCTCCTCACCAACAAACTTAATAGTAATTATTGGCTAGAGACTGAAATTAGAGAAAACCTCAGATATAAAAGCTTTCAACAACCGGACAAGATAGCGGAGGCCATTAGATTAATTTCAGCCAAGAAATTGTGGGAAGAAGTGGCCAGCAAACTAAATAAACCAGCCAAAGATATTAAAAGCCAACTTAGCATAATTGTTGATCGAAGGAACAAAATCGCCCACGAAGCTGATATAAGCCCGAGTTATGGCATTGGTAGTCGCTGGAATATCGATGAAAATATGGTTAATGATGCCGTTAACTTTATAGAACAGCTTGTTGAAAATATCCATCAGGTACTTGAGGACATCCACTAGCCGAGAATTTCCCCGGCAGTCTAGTTATAAATACTTATGATTTCTCAGGGAATTATAACAATTATTAAATAATGTGTAGTTTTGTATACTGATGTCAGGAACTTAGATACAATATCAAGTGGCGTAAGATATATAGAGATTAGCTAGTGAGTCGGCATCAAGACAGTCAAACTGACCGGAAACGAGAAGAAACACAGTTCATTCCTTACAGTGCAGAAGCGATCGCTCAACAATACCGTTACAAACCTTGGCAATTGTTCGGTCGCGCTTTCGTGATTACTTGGTCTTTAGGATTATTTCTCCTCAGTCTCCTCTGGGACAAATGGACAAAGCAAGAAGAAGCCAATAAATACCAGCGTGCCAGCGAACTTAGGCAAATTCTCACCCGTTTGGGTCCCACCTTCATCAAAGTCGGTCAAGCTCTCTCTACCCGTCCCGACCTCGTTCGCAAAGACTTTTTAGACGAATTAGTTAAACTGCAAGACCAACTTCCCCCCTTCGATAACGACATTGCTTTTGCCATTATCGAGACAGAATTGGGAATGCCTGTAGAAAAAGTCTATCGAGAAATATCCCCCACCCCCGTGGCTGCCGCTAGTTTAGGACAGGTTTATAAAGCTATTCTACCCACCGGCGAAGAAGTAGCCGTTAAAGTGCAAAGACCGGGGCTGCGGGCGCTTTTAAGCCTCGATTTATACCTAATGCGCTGGGCTGCCCAAAAATTCGGTCGTTTATTACCCCTCAATCTCGGCCATGACCTCACCCTGATTGTCGATGAATTCGGCACCAAACTCTTTGAGGAAATCGACTATCAAAACGAAGGTCGCAACGCTGAAAAATTCGCCACCAACTTCCAAAATAACCCCGAAGTTAAAGTTCCCAGTATCTACTGGCGTTATAGTGGTCGCCGCGTCCTCACCCTGGAATGGATTGATGGCTATAAACTCACCGATACCGAGAATATCAAAGCTTTAGGATTAGACCCCAATAATATCGTTAAAATCGGCGTCACCTCTGGATTACAGCAACTCCTCGAACACGGCTTTTTCCACGCTGATCCCCATCCGGGTAATCTTTTCGCCACCTTTGATGGTCGCATGGCCTATATCGATTTTGGCATGATGGACCAGTTAGAGGAGGAAACTAAAGAAACCCTCGCTAGTTGCGTCGTCGATTTAATTAACAAAGACTACGAAAACCTAGCCGCCAACTTTGTCAAACTGGGATTTTTAACCCCAGAAACGGATATAAAACCAATTATTCCGGCTCTAGAACGGGTTTTAGGCAATGCCATCGGTCAAAGGGTCGGTGACTTCAATTTCCGCACTATTACCGATGATTTCTCCGAATTGATGTACCAATATCCCTTCCGGATTCCCGCCAAATTCGCCCTGATTATTCGTTCCCTCGTCACCCAAGAAGGGGTGGCCCTTACCCTCGATCCTAACTTCAAAATCGTCCAAGTAGCCTATCCCTACGTTGCTAAACGTCTCCTGACCGGGGAATCGCCCCAACTGCGGCGGCGTTTACTGGATGTGCTGTTCAAAAACGGTAAATTCCAGTGGCAACGCCTAGAAAACATGATTACAATGGCTCGCTCGGAAAGCAACTTCGATTTACTGCCCACAGCGCAATTAGGCATCACTTTTCTTCTCTCGGAAGAAGGTCGTTATCTGCGTCGTCAATTGCTATTAGCTTTGACGGAAGATGACCGTCTCCATACTGCCGAAGTACAACGTCTCTGGGGTTTAATTCAAGGAGAATTGCAACCGCGGCGACTCTTGGATGTGGCCATGAGCGCTTTTCGGGAATTATCGTCCCAAGGTGTGGCCGCTGTCCTTCCGGGAGAAACCAGTTCGCGTTAAAGTGTTTAAGGTCATCATCGGTTAATCACTTTTTCTATGGATTATTATTTTCTGCCCCAACCGCCCTATTTTCTAGTTTTTGCCGGTTTATTTATCGGTATTACCTGCGGGGCCGCTTTTGAAGCTAGTCTCAAGCAAGTGGTTAACAATTGGTATAAAAATAAGGGTTCAGACGATCAAAATCTTTTAAAATCCAGTTCCTTACAAATTCCTTTTATTGGTATTTGTGTAGGAATCTGTCTTTTCCTGGCCTCGGGATTAGATATATTTATTCTCAATGGTTGGGTTGCCTACGCTATCTCTCTCCCCATGACTATCTTTATTGGTGGTTTGGTTTGGAGTCAGTTAGGGGAATTATTAGGCCAATTACAGCGCGGCGGTTCTAAAGAAATTGACCTCGATTATCGGGGATAATTAGGAGGCAGCAAACATTTAGGACTAAGATAATAGGTGTTAGCAGATAGGAAAGAGCAACTCCCCCACAACTAACACCAAAACCCTAGTTAGGGTTGGCTGAATAAATCTAAAAACCTTGTTGGATAATGTCTTTAGACTTTTTTTCCCTCAAAAAGTGCCGACCATTGGAGTGATTGGGGGGAAAATTCCGGGACTTTTTCCCTGAAAATTAGGTAATTGACCACCTGAAAATGGGTAAAACCCCACACCCCACACCCCACAATCAGCGCACTGGTTCCGAGGTTTTTGCCTGCTTATTCTCCCAAGATGCGATCGCTACTTTACTAGAAAGTCCCTATCCGGGTAATTCCCTCTCCCGTTACTCTCTTTGTGCTGGTTCCCCGCGTCAGCTTTGGACCCCTGCATTAGGGGAAATTTTGCCCTTTTTAAGCAGTTTACTCCCCCAAACCCGATGTGATCATCTTCCCGATCATCTTCCCTTCCATGGCGGTTGGTTGGGGTGGTTAGGCTACGATTTAGCTTGGGAGATAGAAAAATTACCGGACAGGAAAGCTGATAGTCTCCCTTTTCCCGTCGCTTATTGGTATGAACCGGATAGTTTTGCCATTCTCGATCACCAAGCACAAATTCTCTGGTTAGCTGCCACTAAACCCGAAGATTTAGATAAATACGAACAATCTTTAACCACTAACCCCGATTTTGAGTTTATCGATCCCCATCCCTCTCCCTTAATCTTTTATACTTCTCAACTCGACTACGAAAAAGCTGTTAAAAAAGCGTTAGATTATATCAGAAAAGGTGATATTTTTCAAGCAAATTTATCCCTAAGATTTCAAAGCAGAACCAGGGCAAAAGGATGGCAAATTTATCGCAGTTTACAACAGATTAACCCTTCTCCTTTTGCCAGTTATTGGCGCACCCCTTGGGGAGAAATGATTAGTTGTTCTCCCGAAAGATTGGTAAAATTAGAAAGGGGAATAGCCAGCACTAGACCGATCGCTGGAACCCGTCCCCGGGGTAAAACCGAGGCACTCGATCAACAATTAGCCGAGGAACTATTAACTAATAAAAAAGAGCGGGCCGAGCATATTATGCTAGTGGATCTAGAACGTAATGATCTAGGTAGAGTTTGTGAATGGGGATCGGTTCATGTGAATGAATTACTGACGATCGAGCGTTATAGTCACGTTATGCACTTGGTCAGTAATGTTCAAGGAAAATTAGATAAAAAGTATCATGCTATTGATTTAATTAAAGCTCTTTTCCCCGGGGGAACAATTACCGGTTGTCCGAAAGTTCGTTGTCTAGAAATTATCGAAGAATTGGAACCGGTGCGACGCAATTTATTCTATGGTTCCTGTGGCTATATTGACCTACGGGGTCATTTAGATTTGAATATTCTCATCCGTACCCTATTAATGACTGCTCAAGGGAATTTAAACACCGTTTGGGGACAAGTGGGAGCGGGAATAGTTGCCGATAGTGATCCCGAAAAAGAATGGTTAGAATCCCTTCATAAAGCTGAAGCACAATTAATCGCTTTACGTTCTTTTTAATTTTTGATTTCAACAAACTAACCTATTGTTGCATCTTGCATGAGTGCCTTTTGCATGAGTGCCTATCCTAACCAAGAAATTAATTTGGCAGGACTACTTACTTTTTACCTTATCTGCTATTTTGTAGGATAGCTTCCGATCTTGAACCCTATTCATGAATCAAATTTCTATCGCTGTTACTTTTTTTCTTAGTTTATTCTTGACCTCGCTTCCCTTTTTACTTTTCGGGGCAGCCGTTTCCAGTTTTTTGCTGGTTTTCGTCAATAAACAGCGATTAGCGGCGATATTTCCCCGTAATCGACTGTTAGGAGCGATCGTTGGCAGTACAATCGGATTAATCTTACCCGTCGGACAATACGGCACGATTCCCGTCGCTAGAAGATTCTTATTAGAGGGAGTACCCCCAGGGGTGGTGTTTAGCTTTCTCACCGCTGCACCTACCCTAAATATCGTCACTCTTTGGCTAACTTGGCAGACTTTCACCTATTCTAGTATTTTCTTCTATCGATCGCTTTCGGTCTGGTTAATGGCAATTGTTATCGGTACTCTCTTTAGTTTCTACCGGGAAAAACCCCGCACCGATAGCGAAATTCCCCTAGAATCGAGTTTAGTTCTTTCCGGTAGTTTTTTACCGGAGGAAGCAGTCAGTCAACCCCTACAAAGAGTCGGCAGTCTTGTTTATGAGTATAAAAGTAGAGATAGGCAAGCTTGGCCAATTTCTGTGCAGTTATTTCTCGATAACTTTATCGATGAAGCGCTGGAATTAGGGGGATTATTAATTATTGGCTGTGCGATCGCTAGTGTCTTTCAGCTATTATTACCTCAGAGTCAATTAATTGCCTGGGGGAATACTGCCGTTACTCAAATTCTCGTGCAGTTGTTTTTAGGTGTCACCCTTTCTGTTAATGCCAGTCTTAGCGCTTTTGTCCCCGGTTCTTTAATTACTAATCTGTCCGTGGGTTCCACTCTAGCTTTTTTACTGGTCGCTTCCCTCATTGATATTAAAGCTTTTATCCTCCTCCTATCAGCTTTCCGTCCTAAAATCGTCCTTTATTTCGGAATTTTATGCCTGTTAATGAGTTTTTTAGTGGCTCTGATCCTCAGTTTTTATCTAGGTTGAATTCCTTCCGGGTCAGAAAAATTTTTTCTTGACAAAAGCCCCTTGACATGATACTATATTCATAATGGAAAATCCGTGCGCCTACAAGCCCTATTTTCCCAAGCATTTAAACTCTAACTCATCCTGATTCTGCTTGCCGGAGTTGCGACAACATAGTTTTATAGTTCTCACTCCACCCACCTACTGAGAGGTTCAATAAGCATCTTTTCGATGAATACTACTCAATATGATAATCAGCATTTCTTGATCTTGAATTTTGTAAATGATGCGATAATCCCCTATTCTAATTCGGTAGGTTTCATCATATCCTTTGAGTTTCTTGACTCCGCTAGGACGAGGTGTATCGGTAAGTAGTCTAATGGCAGTAATTAATTAAGCGTTCGCGTTGTTGTTTGGGTAAGTTGTTTAGTTGTTTTTGAACTGGTTTCGGAATAATAACTCTGTAGTTCACGCTTGAGTTGCCTCATATTCTTCGAGGGTTAGATAGTCTCCTGCTTGATAAGCTGATTCAGAAGCGATTATGTTAGCTTGCTCTTCTTCTGTAATTTCTATTTCAGTATGTCTTTCTTTGATAAAGAGCAAAAAGTCAAGTAATTCAGTCAAAAGGGTGTCAGGTGTCTGCTCGATTTCTTTAATTAGGGTCTGCTGAATAAATCTAAAAACTTTGCTGGATAAGACTTTTAGCCTTTTTTGAAATCCAAAAGTACCAGATATGGGAGTGATCAGGGGGAAATTCAGCTACTTTTTCCCTGAAAATTAGGTAATTGACCCCCTCAAAATCGGTAAAACCCCACACCCCAATCATAGTCTATCATTCAATCATTCCAATCATAGTCGATGATTGGTGGTGCGTTACGACGGATTGTTAGCTTGAAGTTAAAACAGAAATTTTTGCCGTCTAACGCACCCTACGTTTTACTTATCACTAGGTAATAGGTGTAGGGCTAATTCATGAATTAGCCCTACAATAGGCTACGTTTTTCTGGATGTTGTCAAAATTTCTCTTGACAAAAGCCCCTTGACATGATATTATATTCATAATGGAAAATCCCTGCGCCTACAAGCCCTATTTTCCCAAGCATTTAAACTCTAACTCATCTTAATTCTGCTTGCCGGAGTTATGGTGATAAGAAAGGATTATCGAAGAAAGGCAGTACACTATAGGCCACTACCGATTACACAAGGTGCAATGTAGGGGCGCAAACATTGCGCCCAAAATTTAACCCGTTTAGTTGTCCTGTTTATTTGACTTGTTAGATTTAGCTAGGTTGTGCTTGAAGAAAGCACCAAATCCTAATACACCTAAGCCGAAAATTGTGCTAGGTTCGGGAACGGATACAGATTGGGAGACGGTAAGGTTTAATTCCCCTGTATTATCGGCGAAGATATCGTCGTTAATTCCTAATTGAAGTTGAGTTGCACCCACTGGAATGGAAACTGTACGTCCTAACCCAATAGCAAAAGGTGTACCGATGATGGCTCCAGTTGCATCAGCAAACGTACCTACTAGCTGATTTAGGTAAGTATCCCAATCAGCCGTCATATATTTGCTGGGAAACCCTAATCCGCTACTCCCCCCAAAGCCATTTGTGATGTATGTAAATGGAGAGCCGAAATAACCTTTTGCATCCACTTGAGGAGGAACTCCAAAAGCACTGGTCTCCCCGTTGAGATAATTAATTGTCAGAGCATTTCCAGCGGCAAAATCTAACCCAGAACTGCTATTGATTGTACTTGGAGCTATGTTATCGTTCACTCCATATTGATAAGCTGTATTCAGAGTCGTATTATTCCAGAGCCAAGGAGCAGCTTTGCTGTTAACGGTCACTGGAATTGTAATAGTTGCCGCTTGTACTCCACTGGCGATGGAGAGACTGATAAGTATTATCCCCCCCCCAACGGAGTTTTTGATTAGTTTTGCTAATGTCACAAATAAACGCCTCCTAAAAAATATTGTTGAGCTTGCAATTACGCCATAACTTACCAAAAATGACAAGCGTTGTCAAGTGTGAAGATAATCGCGCATGAGAGCAGACTTGACAACGCTTTAAGAGCAAGGCTTTCGTTGTGTCGCAATTCATTCTTCATATTCTGATCTGACAACGCCAAAATTTAGGCACTTTTTCCCTGAAAATTAGGTAGTTGACCACCTGAAAACTGGTAAAACCCTACACCCCACACCCTGCCCCCACCAAGAGACTTTTTCAGCAAACCATATTTAAGCGGGAAAAATCAGCTTTCTGTAGTCTGTGATACTGTTTTTTGGATTGAGATCGTCTAAGGTCAAAGAAATTGCTTCTAGGGTTACGATTTAAACTTCTTTAAATGTCAGGTCCGAGAGGAGCAAGCTAGTCTTAAACGAGCGGATCAAAAATTTTTTCCATCTAAGCTGGCTACACGGCGGGATAAAAGCCCGGGAGACTTTAAGGATAACTGTTTTGAGGCAGTGTCTTTGAAGACTCCCGGGTTATTGTATTTTGAGGTAAAATGATGTCCGAGGAATCTACTTTTCAACCCCCGCATTTAACCGAAGCTGAACAGGCCTTAGAAAAAGAACGCCATTTGCCCCTAACCGGTTGGCAACAGGAAGTTTCTCAGGGGTTAACCTACGGTTTAGAGGCGGCCGATAGTATTCGCGATCGCAGTATTCCCACCTTTTCCAGGGGTGAGTTACCCCACTATGCGGGAATTAACACCTTTATGAAAGCCCCCTATTTGGAAGATGTGCGGAATGTGGGCAATTATGACGTGGCCATCGTGGGTGTTCCCCATGATTCGGGGACAACTTACCGACCCGGAACTCGTTTTGGACCCCAGGGAATTCGGCGGATTTCGGCCCTTTATACGCCCTACAATTTTGAATTAGGGGTAGATCTGCGGGAACAAATTACTCTCTGTGATCTGGGGGATATTTTCACCATTCCTGCTAATAATGAAAAGTCCTTCGATCAAATCTCGAAGGGGGTTGCCCATGTTTTTAGTTCCGGCGCATTGCCGATTATTTTAGGGGGTGATCATTCTATTGGTTTTCCGACGGTGCGCGGTATTTGTCGGCATTTAGGGGATAAAAAAGTCGGTATTATTCACTTTGATCGCCATGTGGATACCCAGGAAACAGATTTAGATGAACGGATGCACACTTGCCCCTGGTTTCATGCCACCAATATGAAAAATGCTCCTGCTAAAAATCTCGTCCAATTAGGGATTGGTGGTTGGCAAGTTCCCCGTCAAGGTGTTAAAGTTTGCCGCGAGCGGGCCACTAATATTTTGACCGTCACCGACATTGTGGAACGAGGCATTGATGCGGCCGCCGAATTTGCCTTAGAACGAGCTTTAGATGGTACGGATTGCGTTTGGATTAGTTTTGATATTGATTGCATTGATGCTGGTTTTGTCCCCGGCACGGGTTGGCCGGAACCGGGCGGGTTATTACCCCGTGAAGCCTTAGCTTTATTAGGTAAAATTATCCAAAAAGCTCCCATTTGTGGCATGGAAGTGGTGGAAGTTTCCCCTCCCTACGATATTAGTGATATGACCTCTTTGATGGCTACCCGTGTTATTTGTGATGCCATGGCTCATCTGGTTATTTCAGGTCAATTACCGCGTAAAGAAAAGCCCTATTATATTCATCCTGAAGCCAATATGGAGGTTGATGAACCTTGGATTTAAGGACAAAAGCAGCAATAATTAGAGAGGTAACACATTCGCGAAGAAACACCGATGGCCAAAGGATTTGGAACTCCTATTAACAAAAGGTTAGGTTACGTTTTAACTCTAGTATCTGATCCTAAAATTTATGCTGCTGCTGAAAATGCTTTGCCCTATCTTGATCAAGATGAATCAGATGAACCTTTTGCTGGTATTACTAATGACTTGTCAATGGCGCGTGTCTGGAAAAGTCGCAAACAAGCAGAAAAAAGTGTTCAGAATTATCTTGGATTTTTAATGGATTGGATGACTAATGAAAATTTAGACAGATTAACTATTTTAATTTGTTCTTTAAACGCTAACAACAAAGGAGAGTTAACGACCGAAATTGCCCAAAAAATGCAGCTAGAGAGAGTAGAAAAGGAGTAGCCACTTCAGCATATTATGCACGAAACTGATATGACCAAGGCGTTAATTATGACAGTTCGAGATTGGTATGATAGCCAACCTGAAAAGCTCAAAATTGAAAAAATTCATCTCATGGTGGGTGAATTTACCTGTGTCGAACCAGTCAGTTTACAATTTGCCTTTGAAGTTCAAACTGCCAATACTTTTCTTGCTGGCGTGGAATTAGCGATTAAAAATATTCCCCTAATTGCTTATTGTCATTGCTGCCAAAAGGATTATCAACCCCAAATTGGCCAGCAATATTCCTGCCCAACTTGTCGATCACCGATGGAGGATATTCGTTCAGGTCGAGAGTTAAAAATTGACCACATTGAATATTCTTTAGATTCTTAAACAAAGTTGGGCGATCGCTTATAAAAGTTCGATGATCAATTATTCATTCTCAACTAAAATGCACCAAACTTTTGACGCGGCCCTAGAAATTAATCTACTTCATGCCAATCAAGCAGGAGCCGATCACAACCGGGAAAATTTTGACGAGTGGGGTATTACCTGTTTAAACCTGATGAGTAGTCCTGGTGCGGGTAAAACTGTGTTATTGGAAAAAACCCTCGCAGCCTTAAAAGATCAATTAAAAATGGCTGTTATTGAAGGTGATATGACTACAGAACTAGATGCAGAGCGCCTGAGACAATATGGAGTTCCCGTGATTGCCATTAATACGGGTCGCTCCTGTCACTTAGATTCCAAAATGGTAGCTGGGGGAATTCATCGTTTCCAAGAAGATTATAACCCCAAAGAGTTTGATTTATTGTTGGTGGAAAATGTGGGAAATTTAGTTTGTCCCGCCGAATTTGAGGTAGGGGAACACGCAAAAGTTGCTCTATTAAGTATTACTGAAGGAGAAGATAAACCCCTCAAATATCCAATTATGTTTCAAGAGGCGGATTGTCTGATTATTACCAAATTAGATCTGGCTCCTTATTTAGAGATTGATTTAAAAAGTTTAGAGGCAAATGTTCGTTCTATGAATCCCGATGTAAAGATTATCGCTCTTTCTGCTCAAACAGGAGAAGGTTTAGAAGAGTGGTTAAATTGGCTAAAAAGCCAAGTCAATACTCCGAGGTTATTGAATTGTTAATCAGTAACAGTTTTTGAGATTTATTTCTGTTTTACTAGCTGTCATCTCTAAAGGCTATTACCTATGAAACGGCGCAATTTTTTCTCCTTACCTCTCGTTTTTTTTAGTAGCTTACTCCTGACCATTAGTTGTAATCAAGCTCCTCAGCAAACCCCCAATGCAAGTAGTTCTCTGAGTAATACTGCCCCCATTGTCATCGGTTATAGTAACTGGGCCGGTTGGTGGCCCTGGGCGATCGCTGAAGAAGAGGGATTATTTGCTAAAAATGGGGCTAATGTTCAAATGAAATGGTTTGATGGTTATCTTGAATCCTTGCAAGCTTTAGCCGCCGGACAATTAGATGGAAATAGTCAAACTCTCAACGATACAATCGCTTTTGCGGGAGATGCAGTGAATGGTCAAGTTGCTGTTTTAGTCAATGATAACTCGTCAGGAAATGATAAAATTATTGTCACAGAAGAGATTAAAACGATTCAAGATTTAAAAGGCAAAAAAGTTGCAGTCGAAGAAGGCGTTGTCGGTGATTTTCTCCTCAGTTTAGCCCTAGAAAAAGAAGGAATGAGCCGTAAAGATGTGCAAATTGTCCCCATGGAAACAGGGGCTGCTGCCGCCGCTTTTGCATCGGGAAAAGTAGATGCAGTCGCTGCTTTTCCACCTTTTTGGTCAACAGCACTTAAACGAAAAGGTTCTAAAGAATTAATTAGTTCTAAAGCTTTTTCAGGTGCTATTCCTGATTTGTTAGTTGTCAGTGCCAAATTAATCAAAGAAAAACCAGAACAGGTTCAGGCTCTCGTAAAAACCTGGTTTGAGGTTCGAGAGTTTATGGCTAAAAATCCCCAAAAAGCCGATGAGATTATGGCCAAGCGTGCGGGCATTAGCACAGAAGAATTGGCCTTATATAAAGAGGGAACGAAGTTTTTCACCTTAGAAGAAAACTTAGAAGCCTTTAGTCCGGGGAAAACCATGAAAAATATGCCCTTTGCCGCTCAAAAAATGGCTGATTTTATGATGGAAGTTGGCTTTATTAAAAAAGTCCCCGATCTAACAACCATTCTAGATGCCCAATTTGTCAAGGCGTTGGCAAATCAAGACAAAAAAACCTAATTAGTCCCTTAATCATTGACTTCAAGAATTGTTTGATAACTGGGTGATATTGGCTATCAAAATTATTCTTTTCTTTGGCAAATCCCATGACCACAACACATAAAACGCTTCCTCAAAGCACTTTTTGGCGGATTACCGAGGATATTCCCGAATCCCTCAAATGGACTTTAATGGTTTCCTCTATTATTGTCCCGCTGATTTTATGGTTACTAATCTCTAGTTTTGCGGGCATTGAATCCGTATTTTTGCCTTCTCCTTTAGCCGTTATTCAGGCCTTAGGAAAATTGGCAGAACAGGGCTTTTTAATTCAAGATACTATTACCAGTTTTTTACGAGTAGTTGGGGGCTTTTTTTTGGGAGGATTGTTTGCTATTCCCCTGGGGATTTTAATGGGAACTTTTCCGAGTATTCGTAGTTTAATGGAACCGATCATTGGCGTTGTACGTTATATGCCCGCTCCTGCTTTTATTCCCCTATTGGTTATTTATTTGGGTATTGGAGAAACGTCAAAGATTATGCTGATTTTTATCGGGACAATTTTCTTTAATACTCTGATGATTATGGATGCAGTTAAGTTTATCCCCCGGGAATTAATCGAAGTAACTTATACTCTTGGAGGAACTCGAAAACAGGTTTTATTTAAAGTGATTACTCCCTATATTATTCCTAATGTTATCGATACTTTTCGTGTTAATATGGCGGCCGCCTGGAATTTGGTAGTGGTGGCGGAATTGGTGGCGGCCGATAATGGATTAGGCAAACGGATTTTATTGGCCCAGAAATTTCTGAGAACCGATGAAATTTTTGCCTGTTTAATTGTCCTGGGAATTATTGGCTTTGCCCTAGATTTAAGTTTTCGTTTGTTTTTGCAGTGGACTTGTAAATGGTCAATTACTCGTTAACTGAAAAACTCAATAACAGAGTTTATTCTGTCACCAGTAAAGTTATTTTAATGATAAGAGAAGAACCTTAATGCACTTAGAAATTACTCAACTCAATAAAATTTTCATCACTAAACGAGGTGCTGTGGTCGCTCTAAAAGATATTAATTTACACGTTGAAAGTGCTGAATTTGTCTGTGCGGTCGGGGCCTCTGGTTCGGGAAAATCAACTTTGTTGCGAATGATTGCGGGTTTAGAGCTGCCCACTTCCGGCAAAATTACCGTTGATGGTGTTGAAGTGACAGGGCCAGGAGCCGATCGCGGCATGGTTTTTCAAAATTATACACTCTATCCCTGGATGACGATCCAAAAAAATGTTGAATTTGGCTTAAAACTACAGGGATTATCGACAAAAGAATGCTGGGAAGTGGCCTGTTATTATCTGGATATTGTCGGTTTAACTCAATTCGCTAATGCTTATCCTAGAGAACTATCGGGTGGTATGAAACAACGGGTGGCGATCGCCCGCTCTCTTGCCTGTCATCCCAAAGTTTTATTAATGGACGAACCTTTTGCCGCTTTAGATGTACAAACCAAAGAAAGAATGCACGAATATTTAATTGAAATTTGGCAAAAAATTAGGTGTAGTATTTTAATGATTACCCATGATGTGGATGAAGCGGTTTTTTTAGCTCAACGTATTTATGTTTTGAGTGCTAGGCCAGGGACTATACAACGGGAATTAACAATTAATTTACCCGCAGATCGTAATTATAAAATTAAACGACAAGCTCAGTTTTATGACTATACGGATGAAATTTACGGCCTGCTACGGGGTGAGAAATACTAGAAAAAACTAGGGAGCATCAAGAGTATTCCCGGGTTGAAAACGAGTTAGAGCAGCAAAAATCATCCTTTAGAGATACTTTCGGTTATCTAGGGTTTGCTGAATAATGGTAAAACCCTTTTAAAATAAGGCTTTTGACCTGTTAAAATCCGATGTTCATGCTGCGAAAATCGGATTGGGACCATCAAAAACCTTGCATTATCCGACGACCGGCTACTGACTCCTGACTCCTGACTCCTAACCCCACCAACAAACTTTTTCAGCAAACCCTATCTAGCATCGCCAAACAGCGATCGCTCGTTGCTGCCGCAAAACCTAGATAAGGTTTGCTGAATAAATCTAAAAACCTTGTTGGGTAAGACTTTTAGACTTTTTGTCAATCAAAAAGTGCCAGCCCTTGCAGTGATCGGGGGGGAAATTTAGGCACTTTTTCCCTGAAAATTAGGTATTGACCCCCTAAAAAACCCTACACCCCATACCCCACACCCCACACCCTGCCCCACGAAAAACTTTTTCAGCAAACCCTAGATAAATGATAGAACAGTTGTTCAACCATTAAGATTTGGTGATAATCCCGGGCAAGTGTGATCTAAAGTACAGCTTTTTTTGGGAAAGTTTCTCCATCGGTGCTGCCTTGGGGCGCAAATATGATAGAATGGGGGTAAATTGATACAAAACTTTACTTCAAGGTGAATCTATGCCGTTTACGATCGAATCAGCGCGGAGCATTTTCCCCAACACGCTATCAGCGGATGTGGTTCCTGCCACGATTGCGCGTTTCAATCAGCTGAATACCGAAGATCAACTAGCCTTGATTTGGTTTGCCTATCTAGAAATGGGCAAAACCATCACCGTTGCCGCCCCCGGCGCTGCTAGTATGGTCTTTGCCGAAAAAACCATGAATGAAATTCGGCAGATGTCACCCCTGCAACAGTCGCAGGTGATGTGCGACTTAGCCAACCATGCTGACACCCCGATTTGTCGTACCTATGGCACTTGGTCTGCTAATATCAAGCTGGGATTCTGGTATCAATTAGGACAATGGATGGAAGATGGCAGTGTTGCCCCAATTCCCAAGGGTTATGAACTATCTGCTAATGCTAGTGCCGTTTTAGACGGGATTAAAAAATTAGAGTCGGGACAACAAATCACCGTTCTGCGGAATTGTGTGGTCGATATGGGCTATGATCCGAAGAAACTGGGCGATTATAACCGTATTTCCGAACCCGTGGTTCCTCCCCAAAATATTGCCGAACGGACCAAAGTTAGCATTGAAGGCGTTACCAATGCCACCGTCCTCAACTATATGGACAACCTCAACGCTAATGACTTTGATGTATTAATTGAATTATTCACCCCTGACGGCGCTCTGCAACCACCTTTCCAACGTCCCATCGTCGGTAAAGAGGCAGTATATCGCTTTTTCCGCGAAGAATGCCAAAATTTGAAATTAATCCCCGAATGCGGTGTAGTGGAACCCGCCGATGACGGTTTTACTCAGATTAAAGTGACGGGAAAAGTACAAACCCCCTGGTTTGGTGCGGGTGTGGGTATGAATATGGCATGGCGCTTCCTCCTAACTCCTGATAATAAAATTTTCTTCGTAGCGATCGATTTATTAGCTTCTCCGAAAGAATTATTAAACTTTGCCCGTGGCTAAATAGCTACTGAGAGAAATCATTAAAAATTCTGATGAAACTTATTAGAGTTCCTTGTCAAGTGAACTCTTTTTTTTATACAATTAAAAGGCTGACTTAAAAAAATTGGTAAATACACCGGTTTCTTCTCCGATCTAGGTAAGAATAACTAAACAATCATTCTTACAGATGTGGGCGAAAAGAGTCGAGGTAGTTCAAAAACCCAAAATTATCATCCCTAAAACTAAAATCATGCCTATGAGTGAAATAATTTGGTCAGATACCGAACAAGAAATTGCTCAAACTGCTTTCCAAAAAGCTTATCAGCGAGAAACTAGGACTTTAATAGAACATATTAAAGAACAGTCTGGTCAGATCACGGTTTTAGATGATATCTGGCAAATGCACGATTATCTAAGCGCCCGACGACATCAGATTGATGGTAAATATGACTATCGCTATACTTCCCTAATTTTTGTCTTTGCTCAACTATTAAAGGAAGGATGGTTGAAGCTAGAGGATCTCAACGGTTTGGAAAAAGATAAACTAGCGAAAATCGCTGCTCTCTCGCGAATGTAAATTAGTGATTAGCATTAAGCTATCAGCTTTCTGCCCCTAGTTGGGTGACTAAAAAATTCATCTCTAGATAATCAACACCGTCTTAAGTTTTTCCTAAGCGGCAACCAATTCCGCTAGAATGAGTCAATCATCCCGATCGCTTTTCGCTTGTTTTGCACCTTTGGTTTATGTTCAAAAATCTTTTACTTCCCCTAGGAATATCTATCTTTCTCGGTGTTTGTCAGTCTTTGTCAGCCGCCGAATCAGCTATCATCAAATACTACATCTTCCAAGGGTCTGTATCGGTATCAGAATTAAAGCAATTGAGCGAAACAGGCGAATTAGCTCCCGCTTTAGCGTCACAATTAAAGATGGCTAACCAAAAACCCGAAGAATTCCGTAAAATCCTTAATCGTCGGGTAGCGGTGGATGCCGTCTTTCTTTCCAAATTTCTTAATAGTTTTTTTGGCGAAAGTTTGCTAGATTACGCCGCCGAAATTGTCCACACCCCCAATCGGGCTGCTAGTCGGCAAGCTTTACGGGGTTCCCTAGTCACTTCTGCCATTAATGATAATGAGATTCAAATCATCGAAGTCCTCGACAATTATCCCACCAGCGAGGTTCATGTGGATGGCAATCGTCTGCTGGATTTAATCAACCAAATTGAGTCAGTATTGAAAAAAATGCCCCGTTTACCTTTCTGATCCCAAATCCGCCTTCAGGTTTTCTTGAATTGCGCTGTAAATTGAATAAATTAGGATAATCTGGTAGGAATAATGACCACTTCTTTGTCTCAAAGGAAAACAGTTAGCGGCAAACCTTTTTTAAAGTGGGCGGGAGGCAAAACTCAACTGGTTCCCAATATTATATCTTTAATTAATTCCCATATTTCTCAGGATTGTCAGTTTAACTACATTGAACCTTTTGTCGGAGGTGGGGCAGTTTTATTCTCAGTCTTAAATAATTTTTCTTCTGTCCAAAAAGTCATTATTAATGACATCAATCCTGATTTAATCAGGGCTTATAATGTTATTAAAAATAATGTCAAAGAATTAATAGTCAAGCTTAAAAAAATTCAGCAGGATTTTTATGAACTTAAAAATCTAGAGGAACAACAAAAGTTTTTTTTAGATAAAAGAATAGAATTTAATTCTCGCAGCTGCGATGACTGTCTAGAAAAAACAGTTTTGTTATTATTTCTCAATAAAACTTGTTTTAATGGACTTTATAGAGTCAATAGCAAAGGACTTTTTAATGTCCCCTTTGGAAAATATGTCAAACCGTTGATCTGCAATGAAGAAAACCTATTAGCTGTCAATCATCATTTACAGAAAGTGACGATCCTACAAGGGGATTTTGTCCAAACCCTAAATTATGCCAATAACAAGACTTTATTTTATTTTGATCCTCCCTATAAACCGATTAAAAAAACATCAGCTTTTACCTCTTATACTAAAGAAGATTTTAACGATGAGGAGCAAATAAGATTAAAAGAATTTATCGATCGATTGGATCAGGCTGGTTATAAATTTATTTTAAGTAATTCCGACCTTAAAAACTTTGACTCTGACAATAATTTTTTTGATGATTTATATAAAAATTATAATATTCAAAGGGTAAAAGCCCGAAGAAATATTAATTCCCAGGGCAATAATAGGGGAGAAATCTGGGAATTACTGATCAATAATTAGGGTTTGCGGCAAAAAGTTTTTCCCGGGGGCAGGGTGTGGGGTGTGGGGTGTGGGGTGTGGGGTTTTGTCGATTTTTAGATGGCAAATTACCTAATTTTCAGGGAAAAAGTGCCTAAATTTCTCCCCGATCACTCCAATAGTTGACACTTTTTGAGAAAAAAAGTCTAAAAGTCTTACCCAACAAGGTTTTTAGATTTATTCAGCCAGTCCTAAGTAGGGCTGGCTGAATAAATGTGAAATGTAGGCAAGGTAAGGGTTTTGCGGCTTTTCTCGTGAAACAGGTGCCAGATTTTCAGAGAATCGTGCTTCCAAACCTTGCGTCTTCATCAGCCCGCGTCCTGTAGGGGCGAAGCATTCGGATAGAAAATCTACGGTTTCACCGATAGGTTATTGCCCGAATGCTTCGCCCGTACTTTTTCAGCCAGTCCTAAGTAGGTAGGCGTTAAAAATTATCAGATGTGAGGGTAAAAAGGGAAAAAAGAGAAAAAGGGTTACACAGTCCTCCCAGCACCGCACACCACCCGAAAACCGAGAATGTTGTCGTTGATGAAGCGGCGGTTGCAGTAGTAGCGGCAAGCGGAACGGCAGAAAGGCGGATTGAAGTACCAAGAACCGCCCCGCAGCACTTTTGTAGTAGATTTGTTCTTACTAATCCAAGCACTCCCATCCGTGGGTGCGCCTTGATAATTAGGGTGATAATCGTCCTCACACCATTCCCAAACGTTTCCGTGCATATCGTACAGTCCAAAGGCATTAGCTACCTTAAAATAGCCTACTGGTGTCGTCTGTTTTCGATAGATGCCTTGTAGTCCCCTTCCATAATTCCCTGGATAAACTTTTTTGTCTTTTTCCCAATCAGTTCCTCTGTAATTAGCCAAATCTGTGGTAATCGTCTCCCCAAAATGAAAAGCGGTTGTTGTCCCCGCTCTACAGGCATATTCCCATTCTGCCTCACTCGGTAGCCGATACTCCCGTTTTGTTTCCCTTGATAATCGTTTACAGAATTCTGTTGCTTGCTCCCAGTTTACTTGTTCTACGGGTCTTGTCCATCTATCCTGCTCTTGATATGGCTCTTTGAAGTGGGAAGGCTCTAGTTCTAGATCGATGTCTATTTTAGCAGTTGCGGCGATCGCTCGCCACTGTGCTTGGGTGATGGGATAGCGTCCCATGAAAAAACCTGAAATATTAACGGTGTGTTGAGGACTTTCTCTTTGAAAATAGTCTCGATCGTATTCTTTACAGAGTCTTTCTATTTCTTGATCTGGGGTTCCCATCTGGAAGGAACCGCTAGGGATAAGCATCATGTCGAGATTAATGTCTTCCCCTAAATTCTCGCTGTAATATTGTGCTTCTCGTTGCTGTCGGTGAATGATTAATTTAGTCATTTTTTCTGAAGCGGTTAAGTAGCTGGTTATAATTAAATTGAAGATAGATTTTGGGTTCGATCCCCCCTACCCCCCTTGATAAGGGGGGCATCGATCCCCCCTACCCCCCTTGATAAGGGGGGCATCTGAAAGTTTTTAACACCTGCCTGCTTAGGCGCATTAAAACAATTCGGTGGAGTCAAGAAAAAAATAGGCAACTTCAAGCAGGATAAGGACTAAAGTTTCCTCGGAACTCTTTCTTAAGACTATCATCCCTTCTAGAAAAGCAACTAAAAAATATCTCGGAGATAAAAATAATCATGACTAAGTTAACTCCTGAAGAAAAAGATATCCTCGAATCCTATAACAATGATGAGTGGGTTTCTGTGGCAACGCCGGCTAGAATGGCTGAGTTGAAGTCCTATGCTAAGGAGACGCTGACTCAAGATAAAAAAATTACTTTACTTCTGTCTTCCCTAGATTTGGAAGCGCTTCAAGCTAAGGCAATAGAGGAAGGTATTCCCTATCAAACACTTATCTCTAGCATCCTACACAAATATGTTACCGGTCGCCTCGTGGAAAGTTCGAGTTAGTTTTTGTTGTTGGTAAAATGAATCTTCCCAACTTAATAAGGGGAGTGTTGCTGAAGATAGATGTTTTTTACTTCCCGGTGATGGGAATCCTGAGAATCTATCAGTGCAACAATGAATCCTGTATCAGCAAGAGAATTCATTCTTTCCATGTCCATCCCGATGGAGGTTTAATGGCTGTTTCTAAAATTTCTTCCGCTCGCTCCGAAAGATTAGGAATTACACCAGAACACATTCCTATAATTGGATCATCTTCTAAATAAGTATTTGTTGAAGCTGGAGATTCTGGGGCAGAATCTATATTTTTTTAAGTTTCTGGTAAATGGCTTTCTAAACTTTCGATCAGCTTTTCTACAACGAGAAGTTTTTCAAAACTCAGCCGATCAATTTGGTTGATTAGTTTTTGCCGCAATTCGATCGATGTCATTGTCCTGTCTCCTGTTTTTTTAAGATGAGAAAAGGCAACACCCCCCTTATCAAGGGGGGCAGGGGGGATCGAACCTTATCAAGGAAGGCAGGGGGGATCGACACCCCCCTTATCAAGGGGGGCAGGGGGGATCGAACCTAAAATCCATTTTTAATTTAATTATAACCAACTACTTAGGGCTTGCTGAATAAATGTGAAATGTAGGCAAAGTAAGGGTTTTGGGGCTTTTCTCGCGAAACAGGTGCAAGATTTTGAGAGAATCGTCGTTCAAAACCTCGCGTCTTCATCGGCCCGCGTCCTGTAGGGGCGAAGCATTCGGGCAATAACCTATCGGTGAAACCGGAGATTTTCTATCCGAATGCTTCGCCCGTACTTTTTCAGCACAGAAAACGGGTTTCTCCGAGAAACCCGTTTTCTGCTCATGGACACCCCCCTTATCAAGGGGGGCAGGGGGGATCGACACCCCCCTTATCAAGGGGAGCAGGGGGGAGAACCCAAATAACCAGATTTAGTATAACTCCTAAACTAATGCGCTTGTACTATAGCTTGCCCAAAAAAATTCCAGAAAAGGGAATGAGGGAAAAAAAGGGAAAGAAAGAGAAAAAGGGTTACAGGGTCCTCCCAGCACCGCACACCACCCGAAAACCGTAGTCGAAGTAGTCGTTGCGGCGGCTGCTGTCGTAGCGGAAAGCGGAACGGCAGAGATTTGGATTGTCGTACCAAGAACTGCCCCGCAATGGAGAAGGATTATCATTCCCATTTTCCATCCAAGCACTGCCATCCGTCGGCGCACCATCATAGTTATCGTGCCAGGTATCGGCACACCATTCCCAAACGTTTCCGTGCATATCGTACAACCCAAAGGCGTTAGCTACCTGAAAATAGCCCACTGGGGTTGTTTTACGTCGATATCTTCCTGTGGGTTCATCGGCATAGGTTTCAGTACCTCGATAGTTAGCTAAATCTGCCGTTATCGTTTCCCCAAAGTGAAAGGCGGTTGTTGTCCCCGCTCTACAGGCATATTCCCATTCTGCCTCACTCGGTAGCCGATACTCCCGTTTTGTTTCCCTTGATAGTCGTTTACAGACTTCCGTTGCTTCATACCAGTTGACTCTTTCTACGGGTAGCTCATCCCCTTTAAAGTGAGAAGGGTTTGTCTCTAGGTCGATGTCTATTTTAGCGGTTGCGGCGATAGCTTGCCACTGAGCTTGGGTGATAGGATAACGTCCCATGTAGAAAGAGGAAACGGTTACTGGGTGTGGGGGTTTTTCTCGTCTAAATCCATCCCAACCAAATTTTTTCACCAGTCTTGCAATTTCCTCGTCTTCGGTTCCCATCATAAATGTGCCGCCGGGGATTTCCATCAATTCCAATTCGACTCCCTCGGCTAGTTTTTCGACAATGCCTTCTGCTTGCCTTTTTTCCTTTTTGATTACCCATTTTTCTGGTTCAAAACGACTTTGAGACTGACGTTCTATGGTTGCTAGGGTAAATTCAAAGGTACGGGTTTTTAAGGGAGGTGGCGAGGATTGAGGGATTGGAAGGGGATTGGAGATATTAACGGCGATTTCTTCGGCGAATTCTGCGTATTCTCCCCCCAGATTGCGTAAGACTTCGATGCTGACTTGAGCGAAGGGAAGAATTTTTTCTCTTTGTTCTGGGGGATAGGTGGGTAATAGGGTTAATAAAGCGGCAAAACTGCGGATAGGACTTTTAATTTCCCCAGCAATATATTGGGAAATAGCATCGAGTACCTTGATAGTTTGTCGCCTACCGATAGCATCATTTAAGACTTGACGTACCCCGGGTAAAAAGTCATAGACTCGATACTGTCCTTCTTCATTTTCTACAATCGGTTTTAATAAACCTCCCATATAAAATTCTGCCACATGAACGGGACGCACTTCGTTTAAAAGAGTTTTACGAATAAGATTGACCACCTGCATACTTACCGGGGCAGCTGCCATCATTTTTGCTAGTTTTTTGGCCGGTTCTGACGCGGTGGCAAAAAATCGCTCGACCATTGCCTCGGCTTTATTTTTGATGCTGTTTTTATCTTCGCTGTCTTGCTTATTTTCCTCTCTGGACATAGGGGGAATTTCAATAATTTGTTGTTTAATAAATTCTAAATCAAATAAAAAAGCAGAAATCTGAGCATTACCTGACCCGGCGACAACTTTTGCCCATTGTTTGAGGACTTCTATTTCTAACGTGATTACGGGAATAAGAAGGGTATTTTGCCAGTTAATCGGTAGCCATTGGGGATAATTTTTTAAGATTAATTTCGGATTGGGAACCCCGGCAGTTAAAGCAGTGGTGAAGAGTTTACGTCCTCGTCCTAGTTGGGTACTATTCCATAATCTTTCGGGGAAAAGTTGCAGAATAGCGGTGGGTTGTTTTTCTGACCAATCTTTTAACCAAGGATGAATTAAGGCTTTTTGCCAGAGAGGAGAAACACAATCACTTACTAGCAAAACTAATCCCCGTCCCCTGGGATGAATAAGTTCTTTATGGGGGTGATAACGTTGTCCCGCTTTACCTTTTTTTCTGCGTCTTACTAACTGTAATTCTTGATTATTTGAGGTTGATAGTTGCCAAACTCTGACGGTTTTAAATGCTCCTTGATTTTCTAAGAGATTTTGTAACTCATTAATTAATTCTCGCCAAATGAAAGAGGATCTAGATTCTTCTACTACTAATTCGAGGGTTAACCAGCGTTCCGGTTGGGGTTTAGTCACGGGTAGCCAAATATCCCTTTCTGCAATAAAAGAAGCGGTTGCTTCTTCATCTAAAATCGTTTTAGTCCCTGAGGGAACTTTTCCCATGAAAGGACGCAAAGCGCGACTAATCGGGAGTGCTGTCTGTAGTGCCGGAGCAGCAGGAACTTGAAAAGGAAAGCCTTGGATTGGGGTGGGTTTTTCTATTTCTTTGGGGAGAGATTCTTCGGTAATAACATCGACATTTGGCTGGGATTTTGATAGGTTATCTTCTGGAATATTCTCTAAATTTTCCTCTATTTGATTAGAATTTGATGAATCTATTGGCTGTTTATTTTCTGGAAATATTGGCGGTGATTGCAAGTCTTCAACACCCATTTGTAAGGCCAACCAGATACTATCAGCTACATCTTCATCACTGAGTTGTAACCGTTCTAGTAGTCCTGTTTGCTCTAGATAATCTAATAGTTTTTTAATTGATGAATTGGATGGGGATTCACTCATCTTCTACCCTCCCCAAATCTTTCAAAAGTTGATTAATCAGGTCATCTGTAGTTGATATAGCTCCTTTTTTGACCATAAAAATAGCATTAAGTAATTGATCCGTGGCTAGGGTTTGTGAACTGCGCTTTTGAATGAAGTTATCAATCAGTTTGTCGATGTCTGGATTATTAGCAATTGTTTCTTCTAAATGGGCCTCAATTATTTTAATTAAGTCGGGTTTTTCCGGCTCTTTCATGGTTAAACGGAGACAACGACGCAAAAAAGGTGGGGGAAAGTCTCGTTCTCCATTGCTAGTTAAAATCACAAAAGGAAAAGCCTTACAGATAACTAAACCATCATTTATAGGTGTTTTTATATCTTTCTGGGTAATGTCGGTTGTATCGGTATAAGCAGTTCGTACTTCAAAGCTTGGGACTTCTTCTTTTAGCCTAACTAATTCGGGGATTTCAAAGCGTCCTTCTTCAAATAAGGTGAGTAAATCATTGGGTAAATCGATATCACTCTTATCAATTTCATCAATTAACAGTATTCTTGGCTTTTCTGACTCTAATAGTGCGGTTCCCAACGGTCCAAGGGTAATATATTTTTCAATCTGTTTTAATTGGTCTTTTCGTTCTTCTGGGGTTAATTCTTTTTGCTCTCGTTCCAGTAATTTAACTTCCTGTAACCGACCGATCGCATCATAGTTATAAAGTCCATCTTTTAGGGTAGTATGAGTGGTAATCGGCCAGTATAATACTTCTCCTAATTTTAATTCCTGGGCGACTTTATAGGCAAGAGATGACTTTCCTGTCCCTGGTTTGCCGGTTACTAATAAAGGTCGCCGTAAATACAAGGCTGCATTGACCATTTTAATTTCTTCTTCGCGCACTAGAAAGGTTTCTCCCCGATGCTTACGACGACTTTCTCCCGGTTGCTTTTCTTTGCCAAAAGGTCGCCAGCTGGGGGGTTCTGGTAATTCCCAATCGTCTGTGGGTTTTTGATTTCCTGTAAATTTTTTCCAGTCTGTCATAGTTCAATTTATGGCATCAAAAGTGGATAGTTGGGGGGAACAAGCTGGTAGTCATCCCAAAGTAATGATAGATGATTCCCAATATGATTATCTTCTAACCAAGCGGCGGAACGTCTATTTTTAATTATTTCTGGTAATTTCTCTAGTGGACATTGACAGATAGGGTCTAATTTTTCCTGACAGTTAAGTTCTGGGTTAGCATCCGGTCGTATCCACAGAGATAAAGGTATTCCAGTTTCGTATAAAATGGCTAGAATATTTTTTAACTCTAAGGAGTTTTCTTGACTGAGATTAGTTAACCTTGAACCGATAACATTGTTAAATTTATGATATTTGAGTATTTTATTCGGATGGTCATTATTTGCCAGAGGTTTTTTAAAAATAACTGTTTGCTGATTGTTTGATTCGATCAGTTTTTGGATTTCTTCCTCACACTTTAAGATTTGGGTCAGATTTTGCTGCTGTATATTCCGAAAAAGTTGGCATTTTTTGATCCATAAATAGCTTTGTTGATTGTTGATATTTTCGGCTGTTATTCGTTCTGAAAATCTCATGATTATCTCATGATCGACTCCCCAATGATGAGGATCGCAGCCTGTAGCTGTTGCCACTTCATCAATTGAAAATAAATCAATCGGTTTAATCTCTTTTTCAATAAATCTATAGGGAAGAAAAAATTGAACTTTTTCTAGGGAAGATTGACAGATATGTTCTGATTCTCGTTTAAATTTTTTTAGGTGATTAATCAATTCATTTTCTTGGAGATGATTGCCCAGACTTATTCCTTCATTGGGGGTTAAAGATTGATATTCTCCACGTTTTTGAGGTTCTTTTTCTGTGGGATGATAATTGTTGATATCTTTAACAATCCAAGCTCTCAGCATTAAAGATTTGTTTTCTTCTGTAAGGGTAACAAATAAGCAGGGATTTTTGTCTGTTGATTTTTGAGCAATATTTAGTGATCGATGCTTAAGATTATTTTCTAAAGTATTGATTAAAACTTCCCATTTTGTTTGATATTTTTTTAGCCATTCTGTAAAGTTATCTTTTAATAAATTCGCCAGAGCATCTCTTGAGTTTAACTGAATAAGCTAAAACGCACTTAAACCACCTAAAATAGAAATAGTAACTTGAGAAAAATCCTACTTATGCCAGCCAAAGATTTCCTAGACTTAGAAGAAAAGAAAAACTTACAAAAAGCTCTTAAAGAAGAAGAAAGAGCAGAGGTTAGGGAAAGAATTTTAATG
>VYLH01000145.1_pt1 | contig 27012 bp, 20 predicted proteins | sample 5114361 | NCBI WGS metagenome assembly VYLH01 (sample SAMN12291772, study PRJNA351875) | freshwater metagenome | isolation source: freshwater lake | place: USA: Michigan, Kent Lake | collected 2013-08-15
TTTCTCTAAAAAAATGGAGAATCACGTTGGGGAGCCCTTTGGTATTTTATCCATGACTACAATGCACACCTGGCAAAGGATTAAGCCGCCATCACTACTACCGAATCACCACCGGTTTCAGAATCTGGATTCCGTCGGGGATTTCCGAAAGTTCCAGAAGAGCGATAATTGCGATGATTAAGCCAATAATTGGCACATTTATCGGCGTTGTCAGATCAGAAGCTGATAACTGATTACTTCCTCAGTAGTTCTTCGGCATTTTGCAGGATTTCGAGGACTTGTTCGGCACTAATCAAGCGTTTTAGCACCACTTGCCCGATGGTGGGGACAGTATCGGCAATTTCGGCACTCTTGGGGGCAACTTCTACCATAATCACGGCTTCTTCCACCTTATAAAGCCATAAAACCTGTTCTCCCTCTAAAATACCGATATTTAATCGCTCTATCTGCGGTGGTCGTCGCCAACTACTCGCATGGTCCCACAAACCGCCAAATTCCCACACCCGTCCTATTGTCCAACCTGCCGTTAAGAAAAAATATTTCACTTTGTTACTCAATCTAGAATCAATCTCTAGCTTTCTGGCTTAATTAGTTTTCAGCCGTCAAATTTTATCAGCTTTTTAGCCATTAGCCATTAGCCATCAGCCGGAATAGGCAATAGGCAATGGGCAGCTTTGTTCTCCCTGGGTGCATCCCACATTTGCAGAAATACCGACAATCAGCAATTATCAGTGACTTTTAAATTATTACAGATATATCAGCAGCTGTCTGTAAGCATCCCACCGAAAAACTAATGCGCTCCGGGGTTTGGGGGGTTCTACCCCCCAAAAGCTTGGATTGAGGGAAAAAATCGAAAGTAACGCCCGACTTTAGCAGAGAGTTTCCCCTTAAAAATCCCAACTTAGTAGATTTACAAAAATGAGATGCACCCGTTCTCCCTGCTCCCCGCTCGTCAATTCATAATTTATAATTCATAATTCCCACTTCCCACTCCTGTCTCCTATGACGGCGGCTCTTCTGGTTTCTGTGTGGAAACGAGGTCTATACTGATAGTTTATTTAACCAAATAGTCCTAAAAGTCTTTCCCAGTAAACATTTCACGATTTCATAAGCAAAAATTATCTTAATTTCACTACCCCAATCCCCCCAAAGTATAGACCCAAGACCGCCCCTGCTAACAGGGATTGGGTGAGAGGATCTGTGGAAGGGGTTAAAATTGCGCCTAAAATCACCGCACCCAAAACCACGAAACGCCAACCCGATAACATCGTTTGCGAGGAAATAATGCCTAAAAAGCTCAAAATCAATTGAATAACGGGAATTTGAAAGGCGATGCCGGTACTAAACAGCAAAAGTAAGACAAATTCAAAATAGCGCTCGATCGACCAAGCTTGTTCGACCACTTCGGCCCCATAATTGACAAAAAAGTTTAAAGCGGCGGGAATCAGGGCAATATAGGCAAAAAATAAACCAGCAAAAAATAAAACACTCGATCCTAAGACTACCGGGACAATTAAACGCCGTTCGCGACGGGTTAACCCCGGCAGCACAAAGAGGATAATTTGTAAGAGAATGACCGGACTAGCCACCAGTATGCCGCTATATCCAGCTACTTTTAGGGAGACGAAAAAAAATTCTCCCGGAGCTAACTGCAAAAATTTTACCCCTTGGGCGGGAACTTCCAGCACTTGTACTAGGGGTTTAACGAAGATAAAACATCCCACCGCACCTACAGCCACGGCAATTAAACTATAAAAAATCCGGCGCCGCAATTCCTCCAAGTGGTCAAATAAGGACATTTCCACTTCTCCGGGCAATTCGTCGAGAAATTCGGTACTGTCTGGGGGCGGGGTTTTTACTTCTGTCGATGACATGGCTTTCGCTCGATCGTTCTCTACTCAAGCCTTTATCCTAGCATTGATAGGGGATGGGGGTTCGGGGTTCGGGGTTCGGAGTTCGGAGACAGAATTCAGGATAATAAATCAAAGTTGCCCCCCACTTCCCCACTTCCCCACTCCCCCACTCCCCTTAAAAAAAATTTGCTATGATCTAGGAACTTGTTTAGTATTTGGTAAAAATAACCATAAATGCCGCCGTGTTCACAACTGTTCAACCCACAAATCGATCGAGCTTACCTGATGACCTATTTACGGCAATTAAAGAGCTTAAACGGGAATTAAACGCCGTTATTCTGGCTCACTACTATCAAAATTCTGACATACAGGATATAGCTGATTATATTGGTGATTCTCTCGGTTTATCCCAACAGGCTGCCCGAACGCCAGCAGATGTGATCGTATTTGCGGGGGTTCACTTCATGGCAGAAACAGCTAAAATCTTAAACCCAGATAAGTTGGTATTGCTGCCGGATTTAGATGCAGGATGTTCTTTAGCTGATAGTTGTCATCCTGAAGATTTTGCTCGTTTTAAAGCCCAATATCCCGATCATATCGTGATTTCCTATATCAATTGCAGTGCAGAAATTAAGGCCATGAGTGATATTATCTGCACCAGTTCCAACGCAGTCAAAATAGTTAATCAAATCCCTGCCCATCAACCGATTATCTTCGCTCCCGATCGCAATTTAGGCCGTTACGTCAGTCAGCAAACTGGTAGAGATTTAGTTCTCTGGCAGGGTAGTTGTATTGTCCATGAAACTTTTTCCGAACGCAAGATAATAGAATTAAAAGTTGCCCATCCAGAAGCAAAAATTATCGCCCATCCTGAGTGTGAATCATCGGTTTTACGCCATGCCGATTATATTGGTTCCACGACGGCACTATTAAATTATTCCCTGAAAAGTTCTGAAAAAACCTTTATTGTCGCCACAGAACCGGGGATTATTCACCAGATGCAAAAATCGGCCCCAGAAAAACTATTTATACCCGCACCAGGTTTGAATAACTGTGCTTGTAATGAGTGTCCCTACATGAGACTGAACACTCTCGAAAAATTGTATCTCTGTATGCGAGATACAACTCCAGAAATTACTATTTCTGAAGATTTAAGAGTTAAGGCACTGTTGCCGATTCAAAGAATGTTAGAAATGTCTTAATCAGTTATCAGTTATCAGTTATCAGTTATCAGTTATCAGTTATCAGTTATCAGTTATCAGTTATCAGTTATCAGTTATCAGTTATCAGTTATCAGTTATCAGTTATCAGTTATTTTCAGTTGATTAGACATCTGCAAAAATTATAACCCAATCAGAGCTTGATTTGATTATTTGTACTAATAAATAGTTCGATAATCCAAATATATATCTATCGTTGTTCATTCAATTTAACAGAAAAAATCTGGGGACATTAAAATCATTTTTATTTGGGTAAGTTGCTTGTCTAGACAAAATTTTAGTCTTGAGATAATATTATGTAGAAGTCCACTGATTACTGATTACTGTTCACTGAAATGCTGAAGATAAATTTTTTCGTTGTGTTTGATCGATCGAAAAAAATCGACAATGGGACGAGGATAATTAACCCCTAAAATCACACCATAACGCTTTTGTTCCTCTGGAGATAATTTATAAGGTTCGTGAATTTTATCGCCTTTTATTAGGGCTAATTCGGGCAACCAGTGACGTAAATAATCACCTTTGGGATCATAATCTCTCGACTGTTTAGGGATATTAAAATAACGAAATCCTCGCGCGTCATTGCCGACACCAGCAGTGTAATTCCAATTACCCCAATTACTACAGACATCGTAATCAATTAATAACGACTCGAACCATTCTGCTCCCATACACCAATCAATACCGAGATTTTTGCTCAGAAAACTAGCGACATTTTGCCGGCCACGATTCGACATAAATCCTGTAGCGGCTAATTCTCTCATATTAGCATCTACAAGGGGATAACCGGTTTTTCCCTCACACCAAAGATTAAATCTTTCCCAATCTTCTAACCAAGGTAAATTAAGTTCTTGCAAACCAGATTTATAGAAGATTTTATTCCCGTGTTTACTGCAAATAAATCGGAAAAAATCTCGCCATAATAATTCAAAAATCAGCCAATAGGTAGAGTCATTTTTTACTCTCGTTTGCTCATATTTTTGTACTTCCTCATAGATATAACGGGGGGAAAGACAGCCAAAACTTAACCAAGCTGAGAATTTTGAGGAATAATTAGTCCCTAACATTTCATTGCGGGTTTCCTTATAGGTTTTTAAGGAATCACTATCCCAAATATATTCTTTAACCCTTGATTTTCCTGCCATTTCACCCCCTTGAAACGACAAAACACCTCCCCGGTCTAGAATTGATTCTGTTAAGCCTAAATCGTTTAAACTGGGAAGGTTTCCCAACTCTATTTTAGGCAATTTTGTCAACTTTTTCGGCGTGGGATAAGTTGCTCTTATTTGCCAATGACGTTCTACTTGTTTACGAAAATTAGTAAATAATTCTGGTAATTGATTAAGGGTAAAAGGTAAGTCATCAGGATGGTATAAAGTGGCTGTCCAAAAAGTTTTTATCTGCACAGGAACCCCGGATAAAGCCTTATTTACCGCTTTTTCTACCGCTAATTCCTCTGCTGTTACCTCTTGATGATAATAAACCTTGGCTATCTGCAATTCTTGAACTAATTGTGGGATAATGTCTTCTGGTTTTCCCCGTCGGATAATTAAATTACCGCCTAAACTTTCCAGAGATTGTCGCAAATCTGCTACGCTTTCTAATAAAAATTTAGCCCGGAACTTGCCAGTTTTTGGAAACCCGTAGGAAGTAAAACCAAATTGACGCTCATCAAAACAATAGAAGGGAATTATCTCGAATTGTTCTTGAACAGCTTGATAAATTGCCTCGTGATCGTGAACCCGCAGATCATTGCGATACCAAATTAAAACCCGCATTTAACATCAATTAAAAGTTGATAAGTAAGTGGTTATAATTAAATAGAAGATAGATTTTGCCTCTGATCCCCCCTTGATAAGGGGGGATCCCCCCTTAATCCCCCCTTAATAAGGGGGGCAGGGGGGATCGGCACCTCCCTTATTAAGGGGGGCAGGGGGGATCTATCTTTAATTTAATTATCTTTTGCCGTAGTAATGGCCATAGTAACGATAATTGTGGTCTTTCCGACTAACATTATTAGCCACTAAGCCTAACACGGAAATGTGGGATAATCTCAGGTCTTCGAGCAGATTTTTCAGCACAAAGCGATCGGTTTTGCCCAGTTTGGTGACGAGAATTAGGCCAGTGGCCATGGCGGCGAGAATTTTCGCATCGGCAAAAGCGGCGATCGGTGGTAGATCGTAGATAATTAGATCGAAGGCGTGGTCTTGCTGTAATTGCGAGATCATCTCCTGCATTCTCTGGGAAGAAAGCAAGCGGGTTGGATCTGGGGGAATTGAACCGGCGGTAAGAATCGATAAATTCTCGTGGCGGGGTAGGGATTGAATCGCCTCGTTCCAATCGAGACCCTCGGCGAGGACATTACTAAGGCCGTGGCCGTTATCGAGATTAAGTCGCAGGTGAATCTGGGGTCGTCGCAGGTCGGCATCCACCAGTAAGACTTTTTGTCCCATACGAGCGGCAGCCTTAGCGATATTTATTGCCGTAGTAGTTTTACCATCTCCTGGTGAGACAGAACTAATCACGAGGGACTTGAGGGGGGAATCGGAACCGAGGAGGCGAATATTGGTGTTAAGACTGTGGAAAGCCTCCGAGAAGGGGGAGAAATTATAGTAGTAGGGGTTTTCGTTGGCTGATTTCGCAGTGGTATTAGGGATAGTAAGTTGTTGACCAGCGACTGTTAACTGGGGTAGGGCGGCGGTGATCACTTTTTCGATCTTATCGAGGTCTTTTTGCCAGGGAATTGCGCCTAAAAGGGGCAGTTTGGTATCTTCTTGTAGTTCATCTGCACTATGATGAACGGGATCTAATCTTTCAGCTAAAAAGGCTGCCCCTAGGCCTAGTAACAGGCCACCAATAACCCCTAAAGCGAGATTTCGCACGGGTTTAGGAGAAACGAATTCTTCCTCTACTTCTGGAGGGGCAATCAGTTGCCAAGGCACCACTTGTTGTGCCACCTTGAGTTGGAGTTTTTGTTGTTCCTCCAGAAAACGGCCGAGACTGGTGGTGGCAATTTCCAATTCTCGCTGCAAATCCGTATAACGACGGGCTAAAACCGCCAGATTTTTGACCGAGGCTTTCTGCTGTTCGAGGGCTTGGGCAAGGGATTTTACCTTAATTTCTAGGGTTTGGCGACTGTTAGCGGCTTCTACCAATTGCTGGGTTAATTCTACCCGCAAAGCGCTTCGTGATACCAAAGCCGGGGAATTACCCACTGTCTGGGGCAGTTTTTCCCCTAGGGTTCTCTGGGCTTCGTTTTGCAGTAGGGGCAGTAAATTAGCCCGTTTTTCCTCTAGGGTGGCGATTATCGGGCTATCCTTGGCAAAAACTGCCGATTGTTTCGCCAATTCCACTTCCACTTCTTGCAACTGCTTGAGCAAATCTTGATAACCGGGAGATTCACTGAGATAAGTGGCGATAATTGCTTGATTAGGGGCCAATCCCACCTGTTGCTGTAAAGCTTGATAGCGAGAGTTAATTTCGTTAAGGGCAACTTGGGCGACTCTGTACTCCTGCTCGATGCTGGTTAACTGTTGCGATAAACGAGTGGCTTCCTTGTCGGGATCCAGGAAATTGTATTGCTGCCGGAATTGCTGCATTTGTTTTTGTAGAGAATTAACTCGTTCCTGCAGCACGGGCAATTGAGCGTTAACAAAATCCAAGCCTTGATTAATTTCGGTCTTGCGTTCCTGGGAACTATAGTTTAGGTAATGACGGGCTAAATTATCTAAAACCAGCTTAATTTTTTCTGGTTCTGCATTTTCGTAAACGATCTCTAAAACTTTCGTATCTTCTAATTGACTAATTTTGAGATCAGATTTGCCAGTTTTACTAATTAAATCACTGTAGGTAAAGTCGGGATATTGAGGAGTTATTTTACTAAGGATGGGGTTAAGGAGTTGAGGACTTTTCAGGACAGCGATTTGGGTTTCATAATCGATGTTCTCTCCACCCAACTGAGGCAGGATATCTTGGGCTGCCAGTTTGAGAGAATTTTTATTTTCCTCAATCGGTTGACCGATGAGCAGCAGGAATCTACCTTGATAGATAGGGGTTTTTAAGAAAGTCCAAGCAGCGATCGCAGTTGTTACTACTAGGGTGATGCCAGCGATTATCCACCTGCGATGCTTGACGACAGAAAGGACTTGACGCAGGTTGAGTTCCTCTTCTTCCTGCGTCAGGGAGGGGATAAAAGCTGGTTGGGCAAAAACTGGTAGATTTCCTTGGCTTTGGGTTTTCAAAGCCCCGTTTTGTTGGTTGTTCATCATTAATCAAATAGTCAAGGGATAACTCTATTAAACCGCATCTAGTATGCCAGTATAGCTTGAGAATAATTTGGGAATTTGTCCAAACATGGTATCTATTTAAAATAGCCTCAAACCCTTATAGAGTAAGGAATATGACATCTAAAGCTGAGATTGACTTCGGGACACTTTTAAGGATATAAACCGCAATCAGCTAGAGAACTGGAATTTCACTGGCAGGTCATTAACCCTTAAAAGTATTGCTATGCAAAGATCATAGCCGACAAAACCAAACTACGGTTTTCCCTGTGGATGCGGTTTAAAAGATTTTGCGGTAGCAATCTGGCTAGATCAATCACCGCTCAATCATAACACCGTGCTACGATGATAACTCTAGTTTTTCCAGAACTGCTAATTTTTGTCCCGCCTCGTCTTATGGTCAAGCTTGCTGATAATCCCCCCGACCAATCAGAACATCCATAGGTAGCCATTCTACACTCAGGAATAGATAATTAAGCTAAACGGCGCTTAACCTGCATGATCCAATAGCTATAACCCTTTTGGAGTCTATATCGGTGATCCGAAGTAAAAGCCGTTTAGCTTAGGCGGTTAGTTGACCAAGAGTTTTTTCGGGGCAAAGGGGGAAAATTGGGACAAGGAGAGAGAATTAACGGATAAAGCCGAAAAAATAGTTTATTAATGGCTAAAAACAGCTTTAAAATCAGTAAAATCCGTTTGTTTGCTTAGTGTCCTCAATGTAAGTGAGATAATTGAGCAACTATCTTGAGAATTACCAAAATTACCACCCTGGGTTGACATTGATGCTGAAATAGATTATCCTCATTGAGAACTCAGCATCTGTATCGCAGGTGTAGAGTAAAAAAATTAGAATACGAGCATCAAAAAATATGTCTAAATTGCTTGATAAGCTGACTTATCTGCTGAAGATTATTCTAAAAGATATAGAGTTACGACTCAAACTTTATGCAACGAATCAAACACCTATTATAATCTATCAAATGGGCAAAGTTGGTTCTAGCTCGGTGATGAAATCCTTAGAAAAAAAAGCAATTTTGCCATTGTTTCGTGTTCATTTTTTACTCAAAAATGCTGATAATAGAAGCTTTTACAATCCTAAGGTTTACGAAAATTTAAACTTAAAACTGGGCAGAGAAAAGCAAGTCAGACGTGGTGAGTTTTTATATAACAAGATAATCGTTCCAAAAAAACAGGTAAAAATTATTTCTTTAACTAGGGAACCAATAGGTAGAAATGTTGCAGCTTTTTTTCAGAACTTTGAAGGAGAAACAGGGAAAAAGTATGAACAATCCAAGTTTACTCCCCAAGAGCTAAGGGATATATTTATCAATTTTTTACCTCATTCGATTCCCCTAGACTGGTTCGATAATCACTTCAAGCCATTTTTCGGGATAGGTGTTTATGAATATCCTTTTCCGAAAGAGCAGGGATATTTAATAATTAACAAAGATAATGTGGATTTATTGATCCTCAAACTAGAAACCTCTGACAGTGTAAAGGAAAAAGCAATCGCCGAATTTCTGGGTTTAAAAGAATTTAAGTTAGTAAGGACGAACGTGGGAGAAGATAAAAATTATCGAGATATGTATAAAGAATTTAAGCAAAATCTCAAATTACCACTATCTTATGTAGAGGAGATGTGCAGTTCTAAATACTTTAATCATTTTTATAAGGAGGAAGAAATCAGAAAAGTTTATTCACGATGGACTTATAGCGGTAAGCGCTTGAGTGAGATACAAACCAAGCTTTGCCTAGCATGGTTTATAGCTCGTGACACTGTACCTCATACGACTGCACACCGCTATAGTAGCATCTCTGGAGCAAAGAAAAAGATGAAGAAAACTCCCTTAAAACTGAAAGAACGTTTAATTCGAGATGCGACGGGTTCTCTTGGTTTAAGAGTTGCTTTCATAACCCTTAGTTTTCTGACCAGTATTATTCTAGCTCGCTGGCTCGGTAAAAATGGCTTTGGGGTTTATACTTATGCAATGACTTGGCCGGCTTTGCTGGGCATTCCTGCGACTCTAGGCTTTAATAACTTATTAGTCAGAGAAGTGGCTATCTATAGCAGTCAGTCAGCTTGGGGATTAATGCGTGGTCTATTACAATGGGCAAATGCAATTGTTTTCATAGTTTCTAGCCTAATGGCATTAGTTGCTATTGCTATTATCCTGAACTGGGGACAAGTCAGGGAGCCGGACTTATTACCATCTCTGTGTTTAGCGATGATTTCCTTACCAATTGTCTCTTTAACTAGCTTGAGACTAGCGACGATGACGGGTTTACACAGGGTGGTTTTAGGGCAAATGCCAGAAAATCTACTAGCTCCCTTAGTTTTTATTATCCTGACGATTTCTAGCTACTGGTTGCTTGGTAATCAGGGAAATATCGCCGTTTGGGTGGTGGGCTTAAAGGTGGTATCTTTGGCAATTACCTTTGTCGTTGGTGTGGTACTATTAGCCAGAGTGCTTCCCCAAGAGGTTAAACAGGCTAAACCTGAATACAAAATTCTGACTTGGCTGAAGGACGGCTTACCGTTTATTTTGCTAGGAGGACTAGCGGTGATTAACTCTCGTATCGATATATTGATGCTCGGTGCCTTCAAGGGTGCGGGTGCGGTGGGAGTTTACGCAGTAGTCAGTCGAGTCACTTCTCTGATTGTTTTTGCCCTGGGAATCTTGAATAATGTCCTTTCGCCAACTTTTGCCACACTTTATGCAGAGGGGAAACGGGAACAATTGCAAAATCTGGTTACTCATAGCACTCGTTTAATCAGCTTGTTTGCTCTAGTCATGACTTTGGGGTTGATTGCATTGAGATACTCGATTTTACAGCTTTTTGGTGCTGAGTTTATACAGGGACAAACAGCTTTGATAATTTTGAGTATTGGCTATCTGGTTAACGCTCTGACTGGTTCCGTGGGTCTATTGCTCAATATGACCCGCCATGCTAAATTTAGTGCAGCAACTGTGGCATTTGCCGCTTTGTTAAATGTCTGTCTTAATTGGCTACTAATACCGAAGTGGGGAGTAAATGGTGCAGCTACTGCCACCGCAATCTCGATGATTGTAGGTAATATTATCAGTGCTATCTGGGTACGCCAAAAGTTGGGAATTAAGTCTACAGCAATTTGATTAGATTATCCATACAAAACTTAACATTTTTGTTGTTTTTGTATTCGCAATTATTAGGACTGCTAAAATGAGTTTAGTTATAGCAAAAAAAAATCAATTTATTACTCAGCTATTGTCAACGCTTAGTTTCTATGTAACTTTGTTTCTAATATTAATAAACGATTATTTAAATGCAGGCATCGACGTAGAAAAAAAAATAAGTGTATTTCAAGGTATTTCTTTATTAACTCTTGCTTTTAGTGTAGTATTTGCCTTTGTATTAGACTCAGAATTTCGCAAAATTTTGTTGGGGAAAATAGGTGTTTTTTATTTTTTATCTCTCTTGCTATATACTTTCATGGGTTGGTATATTTTTCATAACGAATTTGAATTTATTAGATCAGATATTCAAGCTTTCTCTGGCTTGTTCATAGGGTTGGCTATTTTTCGTCTAATTGTTAAGTCCTATTATCCTAAATTACAACTACTTGCCTTTATAATATTGCCTACTTTTGTACTGTTTCATTCTACCACACAAACCATAATTGCAAGAAGATTAAATGTTGCGGGAATTGAAGAAAGAGTAGTTACCTTTCTAGATGCACGCTATTCATCACTACTGGAAATTCCCAGCAGTATTGCTCTGGCTATTTTAAGTAGAATAAGCTTCATCTGGGCAATACCAATTTGGGGAGCAATTTTTTGCCGTGCTTACCTATTGGGATTCTTAAACGCTAAGAGAACTATTTTACTATCTATATTGGTTTTAGTTGTTTTATCATTGATGATTTTATCCTACAAAGCATCTAATGGAGTGTTGAATAATAGTTCTTCTATTTTGAATTCAAGGAATTTTAAAATGTTATTAATAGCACTGCTGATATTAGTTATTTTTATCTTTTTCAACGATTTCAACATAGCAGAAATATTTGAAGATACATTATTATATGAGAGGTTTTATCAGATACAGTCTGGAGATAGATCATCAGAGTTGCGAATCGAAGAAGTTATTTCTGGGATACAAAGTCTTCAAGATATAGAATTTCTAGTTGGTAGGGGTATTGGGGCTAATTACTGGACTCCTGTAAGGAATGAAATGACCAATCACTTTCACATTGGCATCTTTAATTTTTTACTTCAAGGTGGTTTGATATTATTCAGCCTTGTATCGTATTTTCTTTTCGTATATTTTCCCTACTTATTTATTAAAGCTGCATTAAAACCAATGAGTTTTGATCCAAAAAAGAGAACGGCACTGCTATCTGTACTGCCGGGCTTATTTGCTTGGACCGTTGTTTTTTTGACAACTGGACACGCTTACCCCCAATTTTATATTGGATTGGGGTTTGGAATAGGCGCTTACTTGCAGATAAAAAAATATGGTCTTACCTTATAAAAATCTCACAACGATGACAAGATAATTTACTTATTCATGATAAAATTATAAATGGCTAGACCAACACATTTAATGTATGAAAATAAATAGCAATTATATGAACAATATTAGTGGGTTTTTCTTGAGAGGACAAAAAGTTTTAAATTTGCCGAGAAATTTATACCAAAAAATGTACTACAATCGCTCACTACCTAAAAATCATGTAGTGGAAGATGTATTCTTAGTATCCTATCCCAAATCGGGAAACACTTGGTTGAGATTTCTGATAGCAAATGCTCTCAAAGTCCATTATAATGTTGAGCAAGATGTTAACTTCTTTAATATTTTAGATATCATACCTTCAATAATAGGAGATGGCAATCTTCGTCTAGGAGGTCCTTTTGGCAGGACAGATATACCTAGAATTATTAAAAGTCACTCTGCCTATAACCCTTACTACTACAGAGTCATTTTACTTGTCCGAGATCCTAGAGATGTAATGATTTCCTATTATTACTACCTAAAAGATAGAAAACAAATAGATGATAAGTTAGAGATTTCAGAATTTATTAGACATACAAAATATGGAATTAACAGATGGACAGAACATACAAAATCATGGTATTACAACAACTATGGAGGTGGGGGTGGGCAGATCATTAAGATATTTAGATATGAGGATTTTTTAAAAGACACACACTTGCAATTATCTTCCGTGATGGATTGTTTTGGAATTAAAATCAATGAGAAATTGATAGATGAAGCTATTGCTTTAAGTTCTAAAGAAAAAATGAAAGATTCAGAGAAAAAGCATAGGTCTACCAATATTATAAATGCGAAAATACCCTTTGTGCGAAAGGGAGTTGCTAGTGGTGGACAGGAATTATCTGATCTGGATATAGAGTTTATTGCGAATTCAGCGACAGATATTGCTCGAATACTTGGTTATGACTTGTAGTATGTAAATTTTTCTGATTCTGCAGCCAGATAATTATTTGTTAGCCTGCAAGAGTTTGAAGCATAAATTTACGTTAGCGCAATCATTGATGTTTCTAGGGAATTACCATTTAAGTATGAGGAAGTAAAAGTATGGCATTGCCAAATTTTTTAATTATCGGAGCAGCCAAGGCGGGGACGACTTCCCTTTATGATTGGCTCAACCAACATCCACAAATTTATATGACACCAATTAAGGAGACTAACTTTTTTGCTTTCGAGGGCGAAAAAATTAGCTATCCTAAAGGTTCAATTAGTGAAGGTTATTTGGATGGTTTTAAGACTAGCTTTGAAAGTTATATGGAACAATTTCAGGGAGTTACGAATGAAATCGCCATAGGTGAAGCCTCACCTAGTTATCTATACCATGCTAAGGCGGCTGCAAGAATTAAGTATTATTGCCCTGATGTAAAACTAATAGCAATACTGCGAGATCCAGTGGAAAGAGCGTATTCGCAATTCTTGCATCATGCTCGAGAGGGCTTTGAAAACTGCTTAGATTTTATTGCCGCCCTTCGGGAAGAAGATAACAGAATTCTTAACAAATGGTGGTGGGGATACTTTTATGTAGACGGAGGATTTTATTATACTCAATTACAGCGATATTTTGAAAAATTTGACTCTAGTAAAATCAAAGTTTATCTCTACGAAGATTTAAGAAGTAATCGTTATGATTTAATCAAGGATATTTTCCAATTTTTGGAAGTTGATGACAATTTTATTCCCGATACATCAACTAAATATAATGTTACTGGTATCCCTAAAAATAAGTTTTTACATGAGTTATTATCTAAGCAAAATTTTCTAAAAACTTCTGTGAAAGCAATTATGCCACAAGGTTTACGAAGAAAGCTGGCGATGAATTTAAAGAACGCTAATTTGGTTAAGCCTGAGTTTTCGCTAGAAATAAGGAAGCAATTAATCGAAATTTATAGGGAGGATATCTTGAAACTTCAGAACTTGATTCAGCGAGATCTAAGCTCATGGTTACAATAGTTAAGTTGCTCTACGGACTCTAACTCCAGAGTAGCAGATAACGTGCCGGCTCTCTTAGGTTTGGTGGGTAAAATGTATTCTAAGATACAGTCCTGCTGGCGAGGGAGTGGAAGGAACCACAGAGGCACAGAGGACACAAAGATTGATCGCTTCTATAGTAAAGAGCCACGTGCCTAGTTGACAAGTAGATTAACTATATGGTATGGTTCATACCAGCCGTTAATGAATCTTAATATTTATTAATGTGGACTGGGATAGCTACTGATTTATTCAAGAGTTTATAATTGCCTAATAACAGGAGGCGGGTCGACAAATTGAATTGAAAACTATCAAGCAACTGTAAAAGAAAATAATTTTTTCTTTGGATTACTTAATACCAATCAACAACAATTCGACGAATTACGGCTCTTCGTTACTTGTTATGGTTCGATAGGGGGGCATAAATCGACTAAATCCTTATCTGGCAAGAGACTTAATTGATTAGTTCGCTCTAGATAAAAAACAATTGACAAAACCCGAATTACAATCAATGGTTAAAAAATTCCTGAAAAACCTGTTCAGAAAACTAGGGGTTGAAGTCAAGAGATATAATCTTAATACTTCACAAGTAGCCCTGATGGAAATGTTACTGGAATATCATCAGATAGAGCTAATTTTTGATGTGGGTGCTAACTGTGGACAGTATGCTAGTTTTCTGCGAGACTGTGGTTATGAAGGTAAAATAGTATCCTTTGAACCTTTATCCAGTGCTTACTCACAATTACTGACTCTTAGCAAGAAAGATAACTTGTGGGAAATTGCTCCTCGCTCTGCTTTAGGAGATCAAGAAGGTGAAATTACCATTAATATTGCTGGGAATATTCAAAGTAGCTCCGTATTATCGATGTTAGATGCTCATGTCCAAGCTGCTCCTGAATCAGTTTATTGTGGTTCCGAAATAGTACAATTAAGACGGCTAGATACTTTAGCTAAAGACTACATTAGAGAGGGTACTCAATCAATATTTTTGAAGATCGATGTGCAGGGATTTGAAAAGCAAGTTATTGAAGGTTCTTTTCAGATTCTTCCTTTAGTTAAAGGGATACAAATAGAAATGTCTTTAGTGCCACTATATGACCAGCAAATGCTCTTTGAAGATATGCTAGAGTTTATGAGACAACTTGGCTACGAGCTATATACGATTATTCCGAACTTTGCTGATAAACACACTGGAAGACTATTACAAATAGAAAAGATGTTATTTAAATTATGAAAGTATGTTTACTAAGTAATTCTGATGGTCAAGGAGGGGCTTTTATAGCCGCTCATCGTCTGCATAAAGGGTTACATCGGATCAGTGTAGCAGCGACTATGCTAGTTAATGATAAAACGACTGATGACTATACTGTTTTATCGCCAGCAAATAAATTAATGAAGGGTTGGACAAAGCTAATACCTGCTGTTGATCACTTGCCCTTGTCATTATATTCTCAAAGAGAGAGAACACCTTATTCTATCCAATGGCTTCCCGATCGCCTTGTTTCTAGAGTAGCCCAAATTAGTCCAGATATTATTAACTTACACTGGATTAATGCCGGGTTTTTACAAATTGAAACCCTAGCCAAATTTAAGCAACCTCTTGTTTGGACGGCTCACGATATGTGGCCTTTTACTGGTGGTTGTCACTATAGTGGAGAATGTGATCGCTATACCCAATCCTGTGGTCATTGTCCTCAATTAAAAAGTCAGCAAGATGGGGATATTTCTCGTTGGGTTTGGTGGCGAAAATCTCAAGCTTGGAAAAATCTAAATCTGACTATTGTTACCCCCAGTCAATGGTTAGCAGATTGTGCTAGAAATAGTTCTCTATTTCAGGATTTACGGATAGAAGTAATTGCCAATGGCTTAGATATTCAAAGGTATCAACCAATCGAGAAAAACATTGCCCGCCATCTCTTAGGATTACCCCAAGATAAACAGCTTATTCTCTTTGGTGCTATGACGGCAACAAGCGATAACCGAAAAGGGTTTCATCTGCTGCTACCTGCTATAAAAAAACTCAGTCAGGGGGAAATATGGCAGCATAAATTAGAGTTAGTGGTCTTCGGTGCTTCTGAACCGGTTAATCCGCCTGATTTTGGACTGAAAACCCATTATTTAGGCAGATTAAATGATGATATTTCCCTAGCTTTAGTCTATGCCGCCGCCGATATTTTCGTCGCTCCCTCCCTTGAGGATAATCTTCCTAACACAGTCATGGAAGCTCTCGCCTGTGGAACTCCCTCTGTTGCTTTTAAAATTGGTGGAATGCCTGATATGATCGAACATCAAGAGAATGGTTATCTGGCCAAACCCTTCGAGGTGGAAGACTTGGCACGGGGAATTAATTGGGTATTAGAAGATACAGAAAGGTATAACCAATTGTGCATTCGGGCAAGGCAAAAAGTGGAGCAGCAATTTACTTGGGAGTTACAGGCAGAAAAATATTTAGAGTTATATAGCGATATCTTGAGCAAGAGCAATAGACATCGCCAAAAATCTATACCTTAGTCATAGCAATGATATTCCTACTTGGTAGTGCGATTTCTTATCCTTTTAGCTAAACAGCAACATTACTCCTATGAAATTAGCCCCCATCCCAACAAAGCAGTACATCGAGCAACGAGAAGAAGAATATTGGATTGAAGGAACTCGTATCTCCCTTGATTCAGTTGTCTATTCTTTCTTGAACGGAGAATCCCCCGAAAGCATTGCCCAAAATTTCCCACTCCTTTCCCTCGAACAGGTTTATGGCGCAATCGCTTTCTATCTGGCCAATCGAGAGCTTGTCGATGCCTATCTGAAAAAGGGTGAAGCCGAGTTTCAGGGACTACAACAGTCTTGTAGAGAAAGGAGTCCTTTGCTGTACCAAAAATTGAAGGCAGCTCAAGCCTATAATATGTGCTTAAAAAACTCTAATTTCCTAGAAGAAGGCTATAATTGCCATAACATTTTGCCCCCATCTCAATTCTAGCGGCTAGATATTCTCCCCAATGCTAGAGGAAAAAGCTCCTTAAGTCCAATCACCAGCCTAGCTCCGATGACTTCAACTATTTCCCCTTCTCGACTTTCACTGCCCACCCAAGATGAATTGCCCTGCGATGACGGCGTTCCCATGGAAACCCAACGACATAAACTCCAGATGGATATCCTCATAGATGCCTTGTTACCCTGGTTAGCTGCTAGGGAAGATGGCTATGTAGGCGGCAATATGTTCGTTTATTTCAGTGCCGCACAGTTAAAAACCGAGGAATTTCGCGGCCCCGATTTCTTTGCTGTCCTGGGGGTTCCCAAAGCGGAAAGAAAAAGTTGGGTGGTTTGGGAAGAGGGGAAAGCTCCCGATGTGGTTATCGAACTCCTTTCCGAAAGTACTGCCCCACAGGATAAAACTGAAAAGAAAGCGGTCTATCAAGACCGTTTGCGAGTGCCAGAATATTTCTGGTACGATCCCTTCAATCCTGAAGACTGGGCAGGTTTTATCCTCAGAGACGGCAACTACGAGCCATTATCTCTAGAGACGGGAGAAAGATTTTTCAGTCAAAGGCTAGGGTTGGCTTTGGTACGCTGGCAAGGGGAGTATAAGGGAGTCGAGGCAGTTTGGCTGCGTTGGGCGACTTTTGCTGGCGATTTACTGCCCACGGAGTCAGAGCTAACTGAACAGGAAAGAATGCGGGCCCAACAAGAAAGAATGCGGGCCCAACAGGAAAGAATGCGGGCTGAGGATTTAGAAGCATTGCTCCAACGCTATCGAGAGCGTTTTGGGGATTTGCCAGAATAAATCTAGATGTTGACCGGCTAGTAATCAATAGACATCTCCAAAAATTATAACCCAATCACAGCCTGCCTTTAGCTTATGTACTAACTAAATAGTTCGATGGCTGAAATGTATATCTATCGTCGCTAATTCAATTTCACTGAAAAAATATGAAGCAATTAAAATGATTTTTATTTGGGTGTGTTCCCTGACTAGAATAACTTTTAGTCTTGAGATAATATTAGGTCGAGGTCTAATCATCCCGTTGAATTAATTCGGGGCTGGAGTAATTGTCTATAATGACTGTCCAGGAGGCTAAATGGAAGATATTCCAACATTTTTCTCCATTATATCGGGAGAGCCGTTGGCTTTCTAGTAAGTACCTAAGCAAAATTAATTACACATCCACGCCGTCACCCGTCAGCCAAAAGCTTTTTGCTGTGACCAGTAAACAGTGAACTAAAAATTCAAATCTGATCCCTGATAGCTGTCTCGGAGTCCCCCGTCTCCTGTCTCGGAGTCTCCTGTCTCCTGTCTCGACTAGGAAATTAATTTTGCACGACTACTTATTGGCTGGTTAAAAATTTTCTTGACAATAAGTTCATGATCAGGTACACTTCCTCTAGGTCTTGAAGTTAATTTTTTTAGCTAATCATATTAGCTGATATAACCCCTAGGCTAGTTTAATAGTATTTTGGCAAGTATGAGAGAGCAGCAATAATCTTTCTAGTTCTATAGGGCTAATTACAAACTGAGCTAGTTTGTAATCAAGATTACAAAGCTTTTAGCTTGCCAGTATCAAGATAAGATATGACAATAAAACCACCATTGCAAGAGAAAAAAACTATCGAGCTAGATGCTAACTTCTCTACAACTCGCCGAGTAACTATGGAGAGACCTGCTATTATTAACGATCCTTCTGCAAAAGTGCAATCTCATTTATTTTTGCCACCAAATCCAGAACGCAGGGGAGAAGGAGGATTAAGAACAAAGGGATATTTCAAGCACTCCTACACGGAGACAAGTGAGTTATCGGAAAAATTTGCAGTTCCTTTGGTTACTATTATAACGGTAGTTTTTAATGGAGAAAAGCACTTAGAGCAAGCAATTCAGAGTGTCATTAGCCAGTCTTACAATAATGTTGAGTATATTATTATAGACGGAGGTTCTACGGACAGCACAATTGATATTATTCGTAAGTATAATGATCAGATAGATTATTGGTTGAGCGAACCTGACGAAGGTATATATGATGCGATGAATAAAGGCTGGAAATTGAGTCAAGGAGATTACATTTACTACCTGGGGAGCGATGATATATTGTTAAATATACCTAGCCAATCTATTCAAAAAGCAAGTTTAAACAATACGGACATAATTCACGGCAATGTAATTATGGATAACGGTCAGCTACGGATCAGTAGATATAATCCATTGATTGTGTTCAAAAATACTTTATGTCCGCAAGGACTATTCATTAAGAAAAACCTACTTGCTCAACTTCCGTTCAACACCAAATATAAAATATATGCTGATTTCGACCTTAATCAAAAGATTTATAAGATGAGTGCATCGTCAATCAAAGACAAATCTACAATTGCTTTTTTTAGACTTGGTGGTGCCAGCAGTTCCTATCAAGATAAGTCAAAATTAGCGAATTGTAAGCAGGAGTACGCTAGAGTTATTTATGATAATTTTGGTTTGTCTGGGCTGATTTTATCTTGGATTTGGGGGGCTGTACGAGGTTTAGTTGTTAAAAATAATATCCATTTACATACGGATTACAAAACCTTGAAAAGAATTTTAAAAGACTGCAAATAATCCTTTTTATTCGAGCGATATTTGCATGAACGCATTTAAGTAATTAACAAGTCAAACGGGTTAGAAACTGTCTATGAAGAATGTAGAAAATCCTACTAATTATCAGCATTTATTAAGTATAATCAATACTGAATCTTACAGACATTCAACTGATCAAGAAGTCAAAATTCTAGATGTTGGGTGTGGTAACGGACAATTGATTGCATACTTGACAAAAAATCTTCCCTGTGTACAGCCAAATATTAATTGGAAAGTCTATGGTTTAGACGTGGTTAATCATGGTGTTCAAAAAAAGGGGTTTATGGATGAAACAATTGAAAATCTATCAAAGAATTTTTCTGAGATAGATTGGCATGAAAGACTAACTTTAATTTATGATGATGAAAAGTGGCAATATCCAGATAATTTTTTTGATGTAATTATTTCTAACCAAGTGGTGGAACACGTCAAGAATCATCTACTTTTTTTTCTTGAGATATCTAGAACATTAACAATGAATGGATATTCTGTACATCTATTTCCCTTGTCCAACGTTCTCTGGGAATGGCATATTCATTTACCTTTAGTCCATAAGGTTAAAAACTTTGATTTTTTGTTTGATAACATTAAATTTTTAAGCACTTTAGGTTTAGGAACTTTTCATCGTCAGACTAAAGAATCGGGCATATCCTTGGAAGATTGGACTGAAAAACATACGGATTATTTACATTATTTTACTAACTATATTAGCTACCAAGAGATTTTAAATATGGGCAAAATATCTAATTTAAGGACATCTTTTAGATATACGAGGGAACTTTATCAACTATACCTAGATAAAAAAATGAAACGAACAACAAAATCAATCTATACCAACCATTATAGCTCATTTATCTTGGAGTTTTTATCTATATTTTTTCTTAAGTATATTGCCAGTGTAACTTTGTTTCTTGAGAAAAAGCAGACTTTTAGTTAATCGATCGGAGTAAGAAAATGCAACAATTTATCCAGACGTTGAGTCAATGCCCTAAGTGTCAAAGTAGTCAATTAACTTTTGATGATCATCAGATTATTTGCAAAAACTGTAATTCTGAATTTGCTATTGTCAATAATAAACCAGTATTCATTCGAGAAGATAATGAAATTTTTTCTCCCTCTTTTTATACTAATACGGTGACTAATCATAGTCCAAAAGAAAAAAATATATTCTCAAAAATTGTCCCTAGTCCATCGATTAACTTAATCTATATTGAGAGGATTCAAAATTTTGCTCAGACTTTAGAAAAGTTTACCCTAGCCTATGTTTTGGTTGTGGGTGGAGGAAATCAGAAAAGAGATTTGGATAGGTTAATGTCAGAATATAGCAATATCAAATTGATATATTCCGATGTTGATGTTAATGCAGATGTCGATTTATTCTGTGATGCTCACGATCTTCCTTTTCAAGACCAAGTTTTTCATGGTATTATTACTACAGCAGTTTTAGAACACGTTCTCTACCCCGAAAAAGTCGTTAGTGAAATGCACAGAGTTCTCAAAGATGGCGGGGTAATTTATTCAGAAATTCCCTTTATGCAGCAGGTTCATGAAGGGGCCTATGATTTTACCAGATATACCCTTTCTGGTCATCGGCGTTTGTTTAACTATTTTTCAGAAATTTCCAGTGGTTTAGTTGCTGGACCTGGAACAGTTTTAGTCTGGTCTATCGAACATTTCGCTTTATGTTTTGCTGGCAATAATACCTCAAGATTATTAACTAAAGCAATGGTGAGATTAGTGTTTTCTTGGCTTAAATATTTTGACTATCTATTCAAAAATAATCCTCAGGCTCTCGATGGAGCTTCTTGTACATATTTCTTAGGAAAAAAATCTCCTGAGAAAGTAGTTTCTGATCAAATGATTATTGAGAGATATAAAGGAGCTAATCATCTTCGCCATACCTAGAGAATATCTTCAATTCTCCAGTTTATACAAGAAAATAATCTAATTAAATCCTCAACAGTGATGAAAATTTTGTTATTCAGTCGCTACGATACTTTAGGTGCTAGTAGCCGCTATCGTACTTACCAATATTTGCCTTATTTGAAAAAAGAGGGAATAGAGTTTGAGACCGCTCCCTTATTAGATAATGATTATCTTAGAACTCGCTACTTAGGGAAAAAATACCCTTTATCGAGATTATTATCTGCTTATCAACAGAGAATTTCGCTGCTGTTGAAATCTCAAAAATACGATTTAATCTGGTTGGAAAAGGAAGCATTACCTTGGCTACCAGCTTGGCTAGAATTACTGTTTCTCAGAGGAAGAACACCTTATGTAGTTGATTATGATGACGCAGTATTCCACCGTTACGATCAACATTCTGCTCCTATAGTTAGATGGCTATTGGCACAGAAAATCGATCGAGTAATGCAGAATGCTCGCTTAGTGATTGCGGGAAATGATTACTTAGCTAACCGAGCAACACAAGCAGGAGCTAAATGGGTAGAAATATTACCCACCGTCGTCGATCTTGATCGCTATCCCTTATCAAAAGCTCCTCAAAATGAAGTCTTTACCATCGGCTGGATAGGAAGTCCATTGAAGTTTGTCGATTATATACAAGAACTTTATCCTGTTTTAAAAGAAATTTGTCGAGATGGTGGTGCCAAAGTCGTTGCTATCGGTGCCAAAGAGATAAATCTAGAGGATATCCCTTTAGAAATTAAGCCCTGGTCCGAGGCAACCGAGGTGAAAGAGATGCAACAATTTGATGTGGGGATTATGCCCCTTACCAATACACCATTTGAGCGAGGAAAATGCGGATTTAAACTAATCCAATATATGGCATCTACTCGAGCAGTTATTGGTTCACCAGTGGGGGTGAACGCAGAGATTATTAAGGAGGGGATCAACGGCTTTCAAGCTAGTAGTCAAGCTGAATGGCTGCAAGCTTTTCAAAACCTGAAACATGATCGAGATTTAAGAGAAAGCATGGGATGGGCTGGCAGAAAACTTGTCGAAGATAAGTATAATATTCAAATAACCGCCCCTAAAATGTTGCAGCTATTGCAAAAAGCTAATCAAGTTTTAAAAACCTAAAACTGTTTTTCTAAAATTATCCATAAATCAAGAATCGAAACCATACATGAAATGAAAATACTTTTTGTTATTACTAGAGCAGATACCGTTGCAGGCGCACAGGTTCATGTACGGGATTTAGCGAGATTTTTGCAAGATTCTCACCATCAAGTCTTAGTTGTTACTGGAATAAAAGGCATTTATAATGACGATCTGACGAGCCGCAACATAACAAATGTATCTTGTCAACACTTTGGTAAAAAAATTAACTTAATTAAAGACTGGCAAACCTTGAATTTTATCAAACAAATTATTGCAGAATTCCAACCAGATATTATCAGCACTCACTCTAGTAAAGCGGGAATTTTAGGACGATTAGCGGCCAGAAAAAGCAAGACTCCTTGCATTTTTACCGTCCATGGTTGGGCTTTTACAGGAGGTGTACCAGAGCCGAGTCGAACTATCTATCAGTGGTTAGAAACAATCACAGAACCTTTAGCTAATAAAATTATCTGTGTTTCGGAACAAGATCGATTAATTGGAATAAAAACTGGTATGCAACCGCAGCGATTATTGACCATTCATAATGGGATGCCAGATCTACCCGCAGAATTGAGAGCTAATCCTAGTAATGCTAACCCTGTTCGTGTTGTCATGGTGGCAAGATTTGATCAGCAAAAAGACCATGTAACCTTACTGAAAGCCTTTCAAAATGTTCCCGAAGCCCATTTAGATTTAGTCGGAGACGGTCCGGATTTAGAAAAAATTAAAACCTTAGCCAAGGAGCTAAAAATTATCGACAGAGTTAACTTTTTAGGTTTTCGTAATAATGTAGCTGAAGTCTTAGCTCAAGCCCAAGTATTTACTTTAATATCTAATTGGGAAGGGTTTCCTCGCACTACAATCGAAGCCATGAGAGCGGGATTACCAGTAATTGTATCAGATGTGGGTGGAGCATCGGAAGCAATTGTGGAAGGAATAACCGGATACGCCGTAGCGAGGGGAGACGTTAACACGTTACACCAGAGACTATTACAATTAGTTCTTGATCAACAATTCAGAGCTAAAATGGGAGCGGCAGGACGCAAACGCTACGAAACAGAATATACTTTTGAGAAGATGTTTGAAAAAACCTTTCAGGTTTATGAGCAAGTTTTAGCGGAAAGGAGAAAAAATGATGATCGAGAATAAAATATTAATCACAGGTGCTACGGGATTGCCCGGTGGTTTTTTCATGCAACATTTGGCATCTACTAAGCCTGAAATAGAAATACATTGTTTAATTCGACCCACTAGCGATCGCAGTATGTTAGATAGTCTAGGACTGAATTTAACCTACGATTTTGGAGATAGCTCTATCTCAGAAACCTGGGAAGGAATTTTTAGGGAAAATAGTTTTGAAACCATCATCCATCTCGTCCAACTTCGACAAGTACCAACTATACTTAATAGTCTAAAAAAATTCCAACAAACTCCCCGATTAATTATTATTGGAACCACGGGAGTATATTCAAAATATAATGAATATTCTGCCGAGTATAAACAAGCAGAAAATTATTTACAAGACTATCCTGCTTCTTATTGTCTGCTGAGACCGACAATGATTTATGGCACTCATAAGGATAAAAACCTACACAAATTGATTAAATTCTGTCACCGCTACGGATTCTTTCCCATTTTTGGCTCTGGTGATAACCTGTTACAACCAGTTCACGCTGATGACATTGCCCAGATGTTGTTAAAAGTCTGGGAATGTCCTGATATAAAAGGTGCTTACGATCTTTCCGGCGGTAGTATTGTTTCCTTCCGTCAGTTAATTTTATTGATAGAACAATTATTAGGCCAATCGGTGCGTCCCCTGTCCTTTCCCTTGAACTTTGGCATCTGGTCAGCTACCCTACTAGAAAAAACATTAGGTAAAAAATCCCCCGTGCGACGAGAACAAATCTTGCGATTACAAGAAGACAAAGCTTATTCCCACGAAGAAGCTAAAAGGGATTTAGGGTTTACTCCTCGTACTCTAGAAGCCGGACTACAACAAGAGATAGAATTAATGCGCTCCCAAGGCATAATTTAACTAATTAAGTCAATTTTTGTCTTGACTATAGCCATATTCAAAAAAACCTGAATTGGCAACCTCCCTTTACTTTAGAGCAAGGATTAGCCCAAACAATTCAGCCAGAAAATGAGTAATAAGCTCGGGTAGGGATGATAATGCCAAATCCATTGTTGATAGTATTTTTATCTGGACTTCCCCCATACAGAAATACTAAAAAATTAACAAAACCCTTACTGCCTGGAGCTTCTCAGAAAAAATTGAAAAGACGCTACTGGGTACATTTTCCCTTTGAAAATGGCTGTACCGTTGACTGTATCTAGAGTAAAGCGATTCCGTAGAGTTGGCTGTATAGTGATCGCTAACCTTATTGTAACAGATGGTGTCATTAATCTCTAGAGTCAGCGATTCCCTCTGTAGCCATGTTTTTGATGGTTTTCTGCCCGGAAACAAGCTATAATGGTCGAAGGGTCAAATTTGAAAAATTTTGCCTCAAACCCTGTCTGCGTAAGGATTTCAGGAGTTTGTACCCAGTAGCTTATTAGTATTACATTGCTTTAACTCAGGCTCTGTAAGACTTTGAGCCATAGCTAGTATATTTATACGGGGGAAGTTCAGTTTTATGATCAATTCATACCAAATCCGTTTTTGATAGTATGATTAACTCCCAATCCAACTTGAAAATCCCAGTTATGGATTGTTTCCCCTGGCTCCGCAGCTCCGGCTCTCCTCCGCGACTGGCTTACTGGGGCGGACTCTATAATAGAGTCCCTGTCAGGTTTTTGTCCATTCTCAATTAACGGTTATTATTGCACTGACTAATTACCTTTACAAGAAGTCGATCATCAGGTAAGATGTACCCAATATGCCCATTGAATCTGGTCTTGAACTGGTCGGTTAATTAAATTGCCCATTATGGGTGACAGGCTGCCGCAGCAGTATTTTGTCAAGATTTAATAGGAAACAACCAGCTAGTAATAGTTTGATCAAGGATGCCAGTTCCCAGTTGGCTTTGACGAAAAAACATGACAGTAAATATTAGTAGTGTAAAGGTTGACAATGTTGAATAAATTACTTAACCGTAGGCAAACCGAGCAGGGTAGAAAAAATATTAAATTTGCCCCAGCCAGAAAAATCTTCAATCCCCTCTTAAGAAATATCGGCTATACCCTAATTACTGACCATTTTTACCAGCCGATACCCAACCGTCAGGAAATTATGACATACGCGGGCAAAGAAAGGCCTCTTAGCTCAATTGAATGGCATCTAGACAAGCAAACTGAACTGGTTAAGTATTTACTAGAAAAATATGCTTTAGAATTTAACAATAAAGAAATTTTTTCAGCATTTGGTTATTCCGAAGATAGTTCTGCTCTCATTAGTGGCGATGCAGAAGTACTTTATGCTATGGTCAGAGAAAAAAAGCCGTCTCGGATAATTGAAATTGGCTCAGGTGGTAGCACTAAAATTATCGCCGCAGCTTTAAGAATGAATTTTATAGAAAATTACCAAAAATCACAACTGATCTCGATCGAGCCTTATCCTCAAGATTTTTTAAAAGACTTTGCTAATGTTAGTAAAGATTTTGTAGAATTTAGTTTGCTTACCCAGAAGGTAGAGTCCATAGAATTGTCTGTTTTTGAATCCCTGCAAACCAATGATATTCTGTTTGTGGATTCTAGTCATGTGTTTAAGTCTGGCAGTGATGTGGAGTTTGAATTTCTTCAAGTTTATCCCCGTTTACAAACAGGAGTATTAGTTCATATTCACGATATATTTTTTCCCTATGATTATCCCATCGAATGGAATCTCAAAGAATCACGATACTGGAACGAGCAATACTTTTTAGAGACTTTTCTACAATTTAATAAAAAATTTGAAGTTTTGGCATCATTGTCTATGGTATCTGATTATAAAAATTCTGTGTTTCTGGACAACATTAATGCTTATAATGAAGATCGATTACCCGGTTCTTTCTGGATGATTGCTTGAAGATTACTCGCCTGAATCGGGTCTTGAACTGGTTGGTTAATTAAATTGCCTGTAATTAGTCACAGTAGGAAGCAGGGATTATTGAGAATAAAGTAACCCTTAAGCCCTAGATGGATAGTACAAAGTCTGTTAAAACTAATTTAAAAGTTCCAGTTGTCACTGTCTATGAAATATGCGAAATAAAACTAAATTGTTAGAAATCTGGCTTATTAGATTTTCCATCTATCTTTTGCCTTTTATTAGCCTGTCATTTAATGAAGCAGGGTTTGGACTTATACAGCCTGCACTTGTTCCGATTCTGATAGTATTTATTCTATCGGTCTTTTGGCGTGGATTTCAGTTCAAACGAGCCTTTGGTGAAAGCAGATATATAAATCTTATTATATAGCGGTATGCACTTGCATGAGGTACAATAGAAGAGGACAATAAATTATAGACCTAGGCAGGAGCCACGACCCGATGAAGCCCTATTCTTTAGACTTGCGACAAAAGATCA
>VYLH01000123.1_pt1 | contig 26739 bp, 27 predicted proteins | sample 5114361 | NCBI WGS metagenome assembly VYLH01 (sample SAMN12291772, study PRJNA351875) | freshwater metagenome | isolation source: freshwater lake | place: USA: Michigan, Kent Lake | collected 2013-08-15
GGTGTGATTCTTGCGGCCACATTGAACCGAGAGATACGGCATCAGCGAAGGTAATCGAGAACCGAGGAAAAAACGCGGTCGGACTGACCGTGTTAGAAAACGCTTGCGGAGGCGGTCGGTTGGGGGTCGTTCAGTTAAACCTGTTTGATCTAGTCAAGAGCAGATGAACCAAGAATCCCCCCCTAAACCGCTCGCGCGGTTTAGCGGGGGAGAGTCAAGCTTCCACTAAACGAAAAGCCGCACCCAAACCGACAGCGATCTCATCGGGAGAAATTCTGCCATCATGGTTAATATCGATCGCATCAAATACCGCATCGGTTCCCGCCCATTCTTCCCGGGTGATGAAACCATCCCCATCATGATCATAGACTCGGAAAATATCTTCGGCGGCGTGTTCTAGGGTTGACTGACCTTCCAACTGGGTTAAACGTTGAATCAGCAATTGTTCTAATAATTCTAAAGCTTTGGTAAAACCTTGAATACCTTCCGTTAGTTTTTCGGAAGCCATGGCATCTTCGGCGTGCATTTTCTCAAAAGTCGCTTGATCCATGGCAATTTTGACAATATCAAGGGTTGCGGCCTGTGCTGGATCGAGCTTACGGGGTAAATCGGCTTCTGTCTCTTGCAATTGTTCGAGCAGTTTCGGAGAAATGGTTAAAAGATCACAACCAGCTAACTCGCAAATTTCGCCGATATTGCGGAAACTTGCCCCCATAACTTCGGTTTTATAGCCAAACTTTTTATAGTAGTTATAGATCTGGGTAACGGATTGGACTCCCGGATCTTCAGCGCCAACGTAGTCTTTACCAGTTTCTTTTTTATACCAATCGAGAATCCGACCGACAAAGGGAGAAATTAAGGTTACTCCCGCCTCCGCACAGGCGATCGCCTGATGGAACCCGAATAATAGGGTTAAATTACAGTGAATTCCTTCTTTTTCGAGGACTTCTGCGGCTTTAATCCCTTCCCAAGTCGAGGCAATTTTAATTAAGACTCTTTCTCTAGAGATACCCGCTTTTTCATACTGGGAAATGAGATAACGGGCCTTGTGGATGGTAGCTTGGGTATCGTAGGAAAGACGAGCATCCACTTCGGTGGAGACGCGGCCGGGGACGATTTGCAGGATTTGCAGACCAAAACCGATGGCTAGGCGATCGAAAGCTAATTTGGCCACATCTTCCGGGGTGGCCTGCTTTCCCAATTCTTTTCTGGCCGCTTGCAGGGTTTGATCGACAATCGGCCGATATGGGGGCATTTGGGCCGCGGCCGTGATCAGGGAGGGGTTAGTGGTGGTATCCTGGGGTGTAAAAGCTTCGATCGCTTGGATATCGCCGGTATCGGCAACAACCACTGTAAATTCCCGTAATTGTTCTAGTAGGGTTTTAGCCATAACTTCTCCAGATGCGTGTTAACGCAAGACTTTATCTGGATCTTAGCGATTCGATCGAGAGGAAGGGGAAAATTCCCGATTGATTTAATTCCCAAGCACAGACCTGGCCAAAGTGGGGATAAGCGCAGCAATCTTTTAGCTACTTCTTGCCCAAAGTCCTTTATTTATGATAGTATTAGTGATTGTGTCGATTTAATAAAACGGAGTTTATGCCCAAGCTAAAAACGCGAAAGGCGGCGGCCAAACGATTCGAGGCCACGGGAAGCGGCAAAAAAATCAAACGTCGCAAAGCCTTCAAAAATCACCTACTCGATCATAAAAGTGCCGAACGCAAGCGCCGTCGTTTGTCCCAGATTACCTTGGTACACGAGCGCGACGAGAAGGAAGTGCGCTTAATGTTGCCCTATTTGTAAGTTTTCCAGAAAAATTGTCTAAAGGATTATCATGTCTAGAGTAAAACGGGGGAATGTCGCCCGCAAGCGACGCAAAAAAGTTCTCAAATTAGCCAAAGGTTTTCGCGGTTCCCACTCGCGCTTATTCCGTACAGCGAACCAACAGGTAATGAAGGCCTTGCGGAATGCCTATAGAGACCGTCGCAAACGGAAACGCGATTTTCGTCGTCTTTGGATTACCCGCATTAATGCCGCTGCTCGTCAACAGGGCATCAGTTACAGCCAACTGACCGGACAATTAAAGAAAGCTAATATTCTCCTCAATCGGAAAATGTTAGCTCAATTAGCTGTCCTCGATCCCGTCGCTTTTGCTAAAGTGGTAGAAACAGCCAAAGGATAATTTAGCCCCAAGCATGACGGAAACTTGGCAAACGATTCAATTCCCCAGTTCAGAAAGTGCGATCGCTTTAGCGGGTCATCAAGAAGCTAACCTCAAATTGATAGCCAGGCAAACTGGGGCGAATTTAGTCCTCAGAGGCCTGGAATTGCGGATTGCGGGGCAACCGACCCCGGTGGAGCGTGCCACAGCGATTGTACGCTCCTTAAGTATTTTATGGCAAGAGGCCAAGTTAATCGCCGAAGCCGATATTATGACGGCTATCCATGCCCTCGATACGGGGCGTTCTAGCGAGTATAAAGAACTACAGCAGGATATTCTCGCTCGTACCCGTCGCGGGGAGCTAATTCGGGCAAAAACCTTCCGTCAGCGTCAATATATCCAAGCGATTCAAAGTCACGATATCACCTTTTGTATTGGACCTGCTGGCACGGGGAAAACCTTTTTAGCCGCCGTTTTAGCCGTACAGGCTTTATTAGAAGATAAAGTAGAACGAATTATCCTCACCCGACCGGCCGTGGAAGCGGGGGAAAAATTAGGCTTTCTCCCGGGGGATTTACAGCAAAAAGTCGATCCTTTTTTGCGTCCCCTCTACGATGCTTTATACGAATTTATCGAAGCGGCCAAAATTCCCGACCTGATGGAACGGGGTAAAATCGAAATCGCACCCTTAGCTTATATGCGGGGACGAACCCTAGCTAATGCTTTTGTTATCGTTGATGAGGCCCAAAATACCACCCCAGCACAGTTAAAAATGGTCTTAACTCGCTTGGGATTCGGTTCGCGTATGGTAGTAACTGGAGATGTCACCCAAACCGATTTACCGCAACCACAGGAATCGGGGTTAATTGCCGCTCAAAAAATCCTCAAATCAGTAGAAGGGATCGCTTTTTGTTACCTATCCCGGGCCGATGTGGTGCGTCATCCCTTAGTACAAAAAATCGTCTCAGCTTACGAACAGCACGAAAAATAACCGATTGTTGAGATAGTCGCTCTTGTACTCTTGCGAGAGAGTATAGAATTAGGGTCTGTTGAAAAAGTTTGTTGGTGGGGGCAGGGTGTGGGGTGTAGGGTGTAGGGTGTAGGGTTTTACCCATTTTCAGGCGGTCAATTACCTAATTTTCAGGGAAAAAGTGCCTAAATTTCCCCCCGATCACTCCCATATCCGGTACTTTTTGATTGACAAAAGGTCTAAAAGTCTTATCCAACAAGGTTTTTAGCTTTATTCAGCAAGCCCGAATTAGGTTAATTTAACGCGATGTGCAACTAAAAACGACAGAATCAGGGTTCCAGAGGATACTTTATCTCTGCTGATTTCTGAAAGCCTTGTTGTAAATCAAGACTAAAAATATAGTTGCACACCGAGTTTAATTTAGCTTTTTCCCCTTAAACTAAAACCGACAAAGACGTAGTTTAAGGAGTTTCGGTATCCCCAAACCTCAAGGAATTGATAACGCTGCCATCCTTTCACCGAGCCAGTCTGAAAAGCTCTTAGGGTGTATAGTTGATTAGCCCAGTTGTGATCGTTTGGTGTAGCATGGTGAACACAGTGCGCCCCTAGGCTAACTGGAAGGATGATTAGCCGGATAAAGACTGCTCCCACTAATTCTATGTACCATTTTAACCACTCTAACCAGTGGTCCGAGTGCGGAGGATAAGCACCCAGATATAGGGCAAAAGATTTACCAATTACCTGAGATTTAGCTCCCTCATTATCATCGGCTTCATAGGCCCAATTATGCTCCGGTAGCTGTTGCAAGAGTGCGGCTGCATAGGTTCCGAGTTGGGTAAATACTGCCCAGAGTAAGCAGATTAAACAAGAATGGGTTAAACCCGCACAAACAGAGGCCAAGAAAAGCACAATCAGGGTAGCTATTTGATAGTTAATGGGAGCTTTAAGGAGATTAGTCAGGCGAGAAAGGAAGGTTTCTCCGTAAAACTTGGGAGAGAGTAATAACTTGCCCAAATTTTGCCAATAGAAGGCCTCTTCTTGGCCAAATTCAAAACCTAACTCTTCTACTAGGTAGGGGGTATTTCCCTTGTCATTCATGGTAGCTAGGTTTTTCGGCGGGTGATGAATTAATAGGTGATCTTTTTTGAACAATGGAAAGGGCTTTTTCCCGGTAATTAAGGTAAGTAAACAACCTAAAAGATGGTTATAAGTGGGATATTGAGGGAAAAAAGCATTATGGGCGCAAAAGTGGGCTATTTCCTGCAATTGAGCCGCTCCAGCTACGGATAGCACCCATACTAGGGGGATTAATTGCCAGTGGCTAAGAGCGATCGCTAATCCTCCTATATACTGGAGTATGCCATAGAGTAATTCTAAGGAGGGGGTGCTTTTCCAGAGAGGGGGAGCAAGGTAGTAGCCTGTTAGCCAGTCAAAGAAAGCTTGTACGAGACGATTATCGCTGAGTTGGAGCATCCCTAGGCGTGGATTATCCCTTAAAGCCGATGCTTGTGTTGGGGTGGGTTTTTTCAGTATCATGGCAGTAGAAAATAAGTTGTACTGTCCTGAAAATGGTTAAATAACCAAATTCAGGCGGTTTTATTAGCTGTGCAGCTGTTCGATTTCTCGGTAGTGCTGGACTAATTGCCCATCACTAAAAAACGGCTTTGGAGAGATTTCTATCTCGATGGCGAGATTAATTACCCAAGCTTCTTTGGGTACATACCCCAAGCGATTTTTTAGCCTCTGGGTTAGTGATTTAATCTGGTAGTTTGAGATGTACATAAGCTCTGAATTAGACTACACTTTTAGCTTATTTCTAGCCCTTTTAATTGTCGAGGTAGTTTTTGTAGCATTTAGTAGTCAATTTGCCAAAGTATCATTAAGTAGCTAAAAGTAGCATTTTGTGAATTGTATTCTTAAAAGGAGAACCACAAGTACAAATGGGAAATAGAAAACCTAAGTCTAAAAAACCAAGTGATCTGAATGAATCAGATTTTTTGGGCATTGTAATGCAGTTAGTTATAAAAGTAGATAATAAGGGATTATCTGATATACAAAAAATCTTAGTAAATGGATTTCGTCAAGATTTAACTTATGATGAGATAGCAGAGAAAAATTACTTAAATTCAGAAAATCTTAGGAAAGAAGCAAATAAAAAATTATTTCCCTTGATTTCTAAAGCTCTCACAGAAGCTATGAAAACGCCTATAAAAGTTCAAAAGACCAATTTTATTACATTAATTGAGCATTGGAATGCTATCGATAACAAGGGTATCTCTGTAGAAAATAGTTTTGTTAAAAGCAAGACAAAAATTAATATATTTACAGAGCTTAAAAATAAATTGTCTGGACAACAACAATCAGAACTGAATCGGATCATAAAGTCTTACTTGCCAGATAATGACAATGCTAATTTTGAAAAAATCATCGATAAAATCATAAATATTCGAGATGATAAAGATTTATTAAGAATACTTTTTAGACTTACTCAAGATAGCAGAATTAATAGCTACAATCGCTCATACATTGAACAAACAATACAGGAGTTAAAGAAACTATTAAATATTACTGACACAGATTACAATGCTTGGACAGCAGAGATAACAGAAATTAATCCAGAACCTGACAATCGAGAAAATATTAACAACTATCTATGTATCAAAATAGAGGAGAGTAAAAGTCAAGTAAATACTTCCCCTGAATATAAATTTGCTGCGTGGTTTCTACAGTTAAATATATCTCAAAGTCAAGGAAATAATTATATACCTCTTCCTGTAGATAGTAGCGTTAGCAAAGATGTTTATACCCAAAAAGATATAACGAACATTTTAACAAAAATTATTGAAGATTGTCATGAGCGAGGAGGTGCAAACTTAAATATTGAATTTTTCACCAATGGTAAGCTACTATATACTAACTTTGAATCTTGGGAATACAATTACTTTGATAGCCTAACTCAACTTAAGAGAGTATATTTTGTTAATGTTCGCTCTCTTATGAGATTGGAGAATAGATATCGGAATCAACCAGTTTATAAAAATTGGAAAAGTAGATGGGAGAGATTAACAACAAATTCTATAGATACACAAACAGTTAATAACAGCGAGTCCTATTTGTGCCAAGAAACAACTCTATGGAGCAATCTTTGCGCTTCAACTCAAGAGGATTTAGAGCAATTATTTAAAAGAAGCTTAAAATATGGCATACCTTTAGCCGTTGGGTCGCGCTGTCATGCTCAGGAAGCAATTCACAGAACAGAAATTAATACACTCTTACAGGGTATTCAAATTAATCAATTGTCCACAAGAGTTCAAGAGGTGAGGCGACAATCACCAGATAATTTAGAAGATGAACCCGAACATCTAGGACATCATCTATTATGCTTTTTAGAAGACCCTAATCGGATGCCCCCCTTCCACTACTTAACATCTCAGCACCTAGGTTAACTAACTATGAGTTCATGGAAAATCTTTCAAGGCAATCATCAAAAACGCTCAAGGGATGAGATTCCCTGGCCAGAAATCCCACCTTGGCGAAGCTTCGCCACCAACAAATCCGAGGAGCGGGGAAAACAACTCATAGTTAACGATAAAACCATCGAAACCGTAAACGCAGCCATTCACCTACGCCGGCCTATTTTAGTCACAGGGAAACCGGGTACAGGGAAAACCTCCCTAGCCTACGCAATCGCCTACGAATTAGACTTAGGAGAAGTATTAGTCTGGCCAATTAATACCCGCACCACCCTACAAGAGGGATTATACTACTACGACGCGATCGCACGTTTGCAAGATTACCAATTAGAAGAAAAAAAAGACATAGGGCAGTATATCCGCTTGGGTCCCTTGGGGACAGCCCTCTGTCCGAGAAATTATCCCCGGGTACTGCTTATCGATGAGATAGATAAAAGTGACATCGACTTACCCAACGACCTCTTAAACCTTTTTGAAGAGGGAAGATTTGAAATCACCGAACTTTCCCGACTCGCTAAAGATACCGAAAACCAACCAATAGAAGTACAAACCCATGACGGTCAATCGGAATCCATCCCCCAAGGTAAGGTAAGCTGCCAACAGTTCCCCATAGTGATTATGACGAGCAACGGCGAGAGGGATTTTCCCCTACCCTTTAAACGTAGATGTCTGCTCTTAGAAATTCCCGACCCCACCCCAGAGGAACTAAAAAAGATAGTAAAAAGCCATTTTGATTATAAAGAAGCCAGTCCCGAAAGTAAAAAAATAGAAGCAGCGATCGCAGAATATGTTAAAAAACGAGAAAAAGGGCAACTAGCAACGGACCAGCTTTTAAACGCCGTCTTTATGAGCATGGGCCAAGATAAACCCACGGGTGCAGAATTAAAGTCCCTTACCGACCTACTATTTACCTATCTCACCGACACAGGCAATACATGACCCAAACCCTTCCCACACCAGAACTGATTGATAAATTTATCACCTTTGTCAAGGGCAGGGGATGGGACCTAGACAGTTACCAGATAGCTGATAGTTTATGGTGGTATGTTCTCACCCAAGAAGAAGAAGGAAAACCCCAACCCCGTCCAGAGCCTAGGGAAGAAAAGGAAGAAACCCCGACCGCTAAAAACCCCCCCCGGGAGAGTAAAAACGAAACCCAAGAGCCAGCAGCCCCATCGGATGAAGTTCCCTTAATACGCGAGACAGAAGCACAAAAACAGCCGGAGAAGATAGGCGCAGACACCCTACCCATTAGCATCCCCGATGCCAAATTCTGGCGAGAAACCCTAAAATTAGGGCGGGCAGTGCGTCCCCTCATCCAAAAGATAGACTCAGCCACCCAAAGACAAATAAACCTAAACAGCACCGTACAGAAATCGGCCGAGTATAGCATCGGCAAGAAAGATGGCAGTTTAGCTCTAATACCCGTTTACCAAGCCAAAAAAGTCCGTTCCCTAGAGGTAGTTTTACTGATTGAAGAATGGGCTTCCATGGTCTTTTGGAAAGAAATGTCCGGGGAAATCCGCGATTGGCTAGAACAAATCGGGGCCTTTCGGGATGTCAAACTCTACCGCATAGGATGGGACGAAGACAGGCAAAATTTAGCCATCCGCACCTACTCTAACGATACTTGCTCAATTCACCCAAAAGATCTCATCCATCCTCGCGGCGAAAGACTTATCCTCTTCTACAGTGATTGTACTTCCCCAGACTGGTATCAAGGACGCTATAACCAAGCTCTTCAGGACTGGGGAAAACACCAAATCGTCACCCTGCTTTCTCCCTTCCCGGAAGCAATGTGGGAAAGAACCGCCCTTAGTCGAGGTTGGTTCGTCTCCCTAGTCAACCAAACCCCCCGGAAACCTTCACAAAACTGGAGATTTACCTCTATCCCCCTGCTGCTACAAATTGAGAAGGAAGAGGAAAATCAACATATTCTCAGAGAAACAATCCAAAAAACCTACTTTCCCCTACCCACCATCTCCCTAACCCCTTCATCCTTAAAAGCTTGGGCGCTCGTTGTCAGTGGTGACAGCAACGCCACCTGTGCGGGGGTACTACTAGAAAAATCCCCCCAAAACAGAGAAATACCCGCAACTATTTCTCCGGAGATGTCTGGGAAGCAAGCTCTAGAACTATTCGCTAGTACCGCCTCACCTCTAGCTTGGGAATTACTGAAAAAATTAGCCGCAGCCCCGGTAAATCTTCCCATCATCCGTCTTATCCAAAGCCAACTTTTAAGCGCCTCTAACCCCCTAAACATAGCAGAAGTCATCCTTAGCGGTTTTCTTAAAGTCTATCTAGGAGGGGAACCAGTGAAGTGGGACAAGGGAGGTAAATTTAACTTTCATACTCCCCCCAACAGCCTAGATTTTGAATTTGATGATGAGGTGAGAGAGCTTCTGCTCACTGAACTAGGGAATAGCCGCGCCTTAGAAGTAATTTTTGTCCTCTCGGAATACATCGCCCAAAAACTTAACCTGAGTACCACCACCTTTTTTGGTCTTATTCTTACCAATCCCCAAGTTCTCCTCGGCAAAGAAGCAGCTAATCTAGTTCGCGCCTTTGCCAAGGTATCTGCTAAGGTTTTCCAAAAGCTAGGGGAAGCAAAGTACCAAGAAATTAGCCAAAAGCTGCAATCTATGGTTGACTCACCTCCACCCCCACCGGTTGAGGAAAAGTGGCTGAGGAAATATAAAACCGTAACCATAGCTAAGGTAAAAGAGCTTACGGGAGGAGAGGAAATATTGTTTCAACTGCTCAAGCATAGACTTAAGGATTTCAGCGTAGAAGATGGGGAACTGTATCAGCGTCTTCGTTTAACCCCTGAGCAGCTTAAAATTTTGGCAAGCGAAGAAATAACCGCCGAGACAATGCCAGTCCAGTTTAGGGAAGTCTTGGATAACACAGAAGAAGAAATCATCACCGAGAAATTTAACCTAACCCTGTTCAAGTCTGAAACCGTTTTTGTGGATGAGAGGGGACAAATTACCGCTAAAGAACCCGTGAGAGCCTTCTACTTTGAAGAAAATCCCCCCAGCTTAAAAATGCTCTATATTCCTTCGGGGGAGTTTTGGATGGGAACCGAAGCGGAGGAAATAGCGCGGCTAGTGGAAAAATACGGTAGCGATTGGTTCCAACGAGAATCCCCCAGACATTTAGTAAAAATCGCCCCGTTTTACCTAAGTCAAACTCCGATTACCCAAGCTCAATGGTTATATATTGCCCAAAGAGAAGATTTAAAAGTAGAGCGAGATTTAAAACCAGAGCCATCGCGGTTTAAAGGCAGCACAAACCCCGTTGAAAATGTATCTTGGTTAGATGCCATAGAATTTTGCCAAAGGCTCTCTAAAATGACCAAGAAACAGTATCGGCTGCCCAGTGAGGCGGAATGGGAGTATGCTTGTCGTGCTGGAACCACCACTCCCTTCCACTTCGGAGCAACCCTCACCTCAAATTTAGCTAACTACAATGGTACGCAATGCTTTGCTAGGGAACCAGCAGGAGAACCTCGCGGGAAAACCACCCCCGTTGGGCAATTTCCCCCCAATGGTTTTGGTTTGTATGATATGCACGGCAATGTCTGGGAGTGGTGTCAGGATGACTTCTGGGAAAATTATCAAGGCGCACCTAGGGATGGTAGTCCTCGGCGAGAAAAGAGCAAAAAACAGCAAAATCAGGCAAATAAAGCTCTGCGGGGCGGTTCTTGGTACTACCGTCCGCATTACTGCCGTTCCGCTTGCCGCGGCAGCTACTACCGCCGCGACACCTTCTACAACGTCAGCGGTTTTCGGGTGGTGTGCGGTGCTGGGAGGACTTTGTAACCCTTTTTCTCTTTTTTTCCTTTTTACCCTTTTTCTCTTTTTCGATTTTTTTTTGAACAAATGTACTATATGAGGTTGGCTGATCAGTAGCTGGTTATAATTAAATTGAAGACGGGTTTTAGGTTTTCCCCTTATCAAGGTAGGGTTGATTCATGAATCAACCCTACAATCAAACCTAGAATCAACCCTACAATCAAACCTAGAATCAACCCTACAATCAAACCTAGAATCAAACCTACAATCAACCCTACAATCAAACCTACAATCAAACCTACAATCAAACCTACAATCAATTAATCCTAGGATTCATCATGTACCAAATCACTCTTTCCCTACCCGATGAAACCGCTCTCGCTTTACATCTCACCCCAGAACAACTAGCACAGGAAATCTCTCTTCTTGCTGCCATTAAACTTTATGAATTGGGAAAACTTTCCTCTGGCACTGCTGCTAACTTAGCAGGTATTCCGCGAGTTGTTTTTCTCTCTAAACTTGCAGACTATGGAGTTGATACCTTCCGACTCAAGGAAGCAGAATTAATCGAGGATCTGGCTAATGCCTAACGTCATTGCCGATACATCACCGATTCAATACCTCTATCAGACTAACTTACTTGACTTACTACCGAACTTTTACGGACAGATAATTATTCCTTTTTCAGTAGCTCAAGAGTTAGCCGTTGGAAAAGCTTCTGGAATCTCTTTACCTGATATAACCTCCTTAAGTTGGATAATTATTCAACAAGCAAAATCAGTTTCTCTTTTACCCCTTGTCACTGATTTAGGAAAAGGAGAAAAAGAAGTATTAGCTTTAGCAATAGAAATTACCGATTCTCTCGCTTTACTTGATGATGGCTTGGCGAGACGATATGCAAATTTATTAGGAATAAAACTCACTGGTACAATGGGAATATTATTAAAGGCTAAACAAAATGGTTATATACACCGTATTGAGCCAATTCTTAATCAACTAGAATTGCTGAAGTTTCGCTTAGATGCCACTACTCGTACTTCTGTGTTAAAATTAGCTGGTGAAGGATAGAGTATAAAATCAATTTTTAATTTAATTATAATCACTTACTTAGGGCTTGCTGAAAAAGTACGGGCGAAGCATTCGGATAGAAAATCTACGGTTTCACCGATAGGTTATGCCCGAATGCTTCGCCCCTACAGGACGCGGGCCGATACAGGACACTAAAACCCTTACCTCGTCTATATTTCACATTTATTCAGCAAACCCTACTTATGCCTACAATAATCATCCAAAAGACCCAAAAACGTCTTTTAATCTATAGAGAAAAACTCACCGATGACCTAGAAATAGAATTAGTCAAAATACCATCGGGAACCTTTACAATGGGTTCTTCAGAACAAGAAAGTAGTGATAAAAGTGAAAAGCCGCAACACAACGTCACCCTGAAAAACTTTTTGATGGGTATTTATCCCATTACCCAAGCTCAATGGTTATATATTGCCCAAAGAGAAGATTTAAAAGTAGAGCAAGATTTAAAACCAGAGCCATCGCATTTTAAAGGCAGCACAAACCCCGTTGAAAATGTATCTTGGTTAGATGCCGTAGAATTTTGCCAAAGGTTATCTAAATTAAGTAAAAGAAAATATAGGCTACCAACGGAAGCTGAGTGGGAGTACGCTTGTCGAGCGCAAACCAAACCCTTAAATCTCCACAAAGGAGAAACCTACCCCCCCTATCACTTTGGGGAAATTCTTACCCCAGATTTAGCCAACTATAATAACAATCTCCAAAAAACCACCCCTGTTGGGCAATTCTACGCCAACGACTTTGGTTTATATGATATGCACGGAAATGTCTGGGAGTGGTGTCAAGATGATTGGCGCGAAAACTATGAGGAGATAAAAAAGAGCAAAAAACAGCAAAATCAGGCATATAAAGCTCTGCGGGGCGGTTCCTGGGGCTACGGTCCTAATAGCTGCCGTTCCGCGATTCGCTACGTCAACTACCGCCGCGCCTTCCGCTTCTTCAATCTCGGTTTTCGGGTGGTGTGCGGTGCTGGGAGGACTTTGTAACCCTTTTTCTCTTTTTTCCCTTTTTACCCTTTTTCGATTTTTTTGAGCAGATGTACTATATATGTACTATAAAAGGATTGAGAGAATTATCATGAGTAGAAAAAGGGTTTCTCGGAGAAACCCTTTTTCTGTGGGTTACTCAACGGATTTAGGATAAATTGCTTGTTGAGACGAGACAAGAGGCAATAGTAAAGGGATTGGGGGAAGTTCAACTAATCTAAGAATAAGCGGTTTAAATGCGTCTTAGCTTACATCAACAGCTGCTCATGGCTCTCCTATTCTTTGTGTGATCAGCTTAACTTACATAGGACTGATCGATCTTTGTGTCCTCTGTGTCTCTGTGGTTCCTTCCACTCGCTCGCCAGCAGGACTGTATCAGCTAAAGTGGTAGAAATTGACCAACGATTCAATTCCCCAGTGGAAAAAGTGCGATCGCATTAATGGTCTTAACTCCCTTGGGATTCGGTTCGCGCATGGTAGTAACCGGAGATGTCACCCAAACCGATTTACCGCAACCACAGGAATCGGGGTTAATTGCCGCTCAAAAAATCCTAAAATCAGTAGAAGGGATCGCTTTTTCTTACCTATCGCGGGCCGATGTGGTGCGTCATCCCTTGGTACAAAAAATCGTCTCAGCCTAGGAACAGCACGAAAAATAACAGATTATGGATATTAAAAATGGTTTCGTCGATGCGGTGGGTAATACTCCCCTAATTCGTCTCAATAGTTTTAGCGAGGAAACCGGCTGCGAGATTCTCGGTAAGGCCGAATTTCTTAACCCCGGTGGTTCGGTCAAGGATCGCGCCGCTTTATATATTATTCAAGAAGCGGAAAAAGCCGGTACTCTCCAACCGGGGGGAACCGTTGTCGAAGGAACCGCCGGCAATACTGGCATCGGTTTGGCCCATATCTGCAATGCTAAAGGTTATAAATGCCTGATTATCATTCCCGATACCCAATCCCAAGAGAAAATCGACCTATTGAGAACATTGGGTGCAGAAGTGCGTACTGTTCCCGCCGTTCCCTACCGAGATGCCAATAATTACGTTAAATTATCGGGGAGATTGGCCAGTGAGATGGAAAATGCTATCTGGGCCAATCAATTCGATAATCTGGCTAATCGTCGCGCTCACTACGAAACCACCGGCCGGGAAATCTGGGAACAAACCGACGGTAAAATTGATGCTTGGGTGGCTGCCACGGGAACCGGGGGAACCTACGCGGGGGTGGCGATGTTTTTAAAAGACCAAAATCCCCAGGTGCGCTGCCTGGTGGCGGATCCGATGGGTAGCGGTTTATATAGTTATGTGAAAACCGGGACAATTACCCTGGAAGGTAGTTCAATTACCGAAGGGATTGGTAATAGTCGTATTACGGCTAATATGGAAGGCGCACCCATAGATGATGCCATTCAAATTGATGATCCCACTGCCATCAAAGTTGTTTATCAACTATTACAAAAAGATGGTTTATTTATGGGTGGTTCTGTGGGTATTAATGTCGGTGCTGCCGTGGCTTTGGCTAAACAAATGGGGCCAGGCCACACCATAGTTACTGTTCTGTGTGATGGTGGGTCTCGTTATCAATCTCGTTTATATAATCCTCAATGGTTAGCTGAGAAAGGATTGGCTTAATCAGGAATTATCGGCTCATAAATTAGTGGAGATCATGGTAGCGGTAGGGCAACAATTAGAGAAGGCAGCAGGGGAAAATGAGGCGCAATGTTTGGCAAGCACTTGAGACAAGATAGACAATAATACTGATAACTATCATTATTAGGAGAATCATCAGATGTCAGTTACTATTGAACAAGACCTCAAAGAAATTTTAGGTTCAATTAATCAGAAGTTAGATAATCTGCAAAAAGATGTTATGGATATTAAAATAGTACAGGCGAGATTAGAGGAAAAAGTCGATAGTTTAGAAAAAGATATTGAAGGAGTAAAAGAAGATACAAAAGAATTAAAAGGCTCTCAGAAAGCCCAGATTTGGACGTTAATCGGCATCTTGGGAACAGCTTTACTAGGAACAGTCATTCGCTATATTATTCTCCCTTTTTCTCAATCATAATTAGGGTTTGCGGCAAAAAGTTTTTCCTGGGGGCAGGGTGTGGGGTGTGGGGTGTAGGGTTTTACCGATTTTGAGGTAGTCAGTTACCTAATTTTCAGGGAAAAAGTCCAGGAATTTTACCCCCGATCACTCCAATGGTAGGCACTTTTTGAGGGCCAGCCCTAAGTAGTTAAAAATTAACACTACCTCAATTTTCTCAAAAAAATCGACCCGTCGCTAGGCGGGAGACAAAGGGCAAAAGAGCAAAAGAACAGAGGGTTAAACTCCTGGGGAGACACACGCAACCCGAATGATAAAGGTGGTGCGTTACGGCGGATTGTTAATTTGAGTTTTTTGACCGAATTGATAGCCGCAAACACGCACCCTAGACTCTACTAAAAGTGGGAGTTTTTCAACCCAAATTTTCTGGTAAAATGATTGAGGATAATTGGCCAAAACTTTATGGGGATTTAAGCCTGTGATCATCAAAGAGTTAGAAGAGCAACTTCTTGCCCTCAAACCTAGGGAAAAAGTGCAGGTAATCCAGTTACTCGCTCAAAGTCTTGGTGGTAATTGGCAGGGAATTGAGAAAACGCCTAAAGTTTGTGGTGGACAAGCCTGCATTGCCAATACAAGAATTCCAGTTTGGGTGTTAGTAGAAGCTCGTCGTCTTGGTTATAGTGATGCTGATTTATTAACAAGTTATCCAACTATTAAGGCTACGGATTTAGCTAATGCTTGGGTATATGCGGCAGCTCATGAAGATGAGATTGATTTACTCATTGAGCAGAATCAGGCAGTTTAGGGGATGATACTAAATCCGCTTATTAAAAACTGATTATTTATTCTCCGTTTTGCCTGTTGTCTGTTGCCTGTTGCCTGTTGCCTGTTGTCTGTTGCCTCTCCTGATATGTAGCCTATACTCAACGGATTTAGTATTAGATTAAACTGCTCCCAAAAAGGCAAAAGCTGCCTGGGACGCACCCTAAGATATCTGAGGCCAGCAATGCTCTAAAGTTGATAATTTAATTGGGGACAATTTGCCGAAAAAGCTTTTACTTCGTCATCCCATTCTAACTTGAGCGGCGACTGGTATCCATTGTATCATCACCAATATCTTTCGGTCGTCCGCTCCAACGTTTTGCTAGACCGGGTTTTCGCGACAAGGTGACAACTTCTCTGCCACTTTCCGCTTGCTTCTTGCGTAGATCTGCAAAGATTGCATCCAAGTCATAGTTGAAGGACTTGGCATACTCTTCACGGATTCGGTGGATCTCTTCGACGATCTCATCATGAAACATAATCAACCTCCTAACAGTTGGTTGGGTGTACAAAGAATCGGTAACTCGTATCCAAAATCAATGCTGATCTCTGCCAATTTTCTCTGAATTTGAGCATTAGCAATATGCTTACAGTTCCACGTTAACAGATAATCCATACCGTGGACAGTTGCGGCGGCAATGTGGATCGCGTCAACTTTCGCTTTTGGAGGCAGATTACTGCGGGTTAAGAATTGTTTAGCCAAACCTTGTGCAGCTTCGTTCAATGCTAACAAGGGAAAATCACGCAAAATATCCAGCCTTTCGGAGGCGATCGCTGTATCTCCTTTAGTTACTTCCTCTAGGACAGCCTCGGAAGTGTACAGAATAAAGTCGTTTCGACGAAATTCCCACCATTCCCTCGTTATCTCAATATTAGCCGCCACAATAATATCTCTGCTGGGTCGAGCAGTTAGGTAGCCTAAGATACTGGTTTCAATATAGACGCTTTCGCTCACGGCAATAGGAGAAAATCTATCCAACGTCCATCATACCCTATTTAATCTTGGTTCCGAGGGTGTTGGGTAACAGTCGTCAACCCAACTACGGGCTGCTTTCAAAAAGGCAAAAGCTGCCTGGGACGCACCCTAGAAAATCTCAAAAAAAAATCGACCCGCCTAAGGGCGGGAAAAAGTAAAAAAGGGGAAAAAAGGGTAAAAAAGGGTAAAAAGAAAATAACGGTTACAGAGTCCTCCCAGCACCGCACACCACCCGAAAACCGAAGGAGTTGAAGCTGCCGCGGCGGTTGTTGAAGTAGCGGAAAGCGGAACGGCAGTAATCCGGATTGAAGTACCAAGAACCGCCCCGCAGTATTTGATAATCATTATCCCTTATCAGCCAAGCACTGCCATCCCTTGGCGCTCCGATATAGTTATCGTGCCAATTGTCTTCGCACCACTCCCAAACATTGCCACTCATGTCATAGAGTCCCCAACCATTGGGCCTTTTCTGGCCCACAGGATGAGTTGTCTGCTGAGAATTTCCGCCATACCAAGCGTAATCTCCTAACTGATTGGCATTATCACCGAAATAAAAGCGAGTAGTAGTCCCCGCACAACAAGCATACTCCCATTCCGCTTCCGTCGGTAGGCGATAGGTTTTCCCGGTTATTTGACTCAATTTCTGACAAAAGGCTTGAGCATCATCCCAACTAACCTTTTCTACCGGATTTTGGGGATTATTTGAAAAATGAGAGCGATTGGTTCCCATTACCGCTTGATATTGTGCCTGAGTCACTGGATATTTGCCAATCGCAAAACTGTTGACTTGAACTTGGTGTTGAGGCTTTTCATAGCTTTTAGCATTGGGATCACTATCAGGAGAGCCCATGAGAAATTGACCTGCTGGTAAGCCTACCATTTCCAGTGTTATTCCATTGGGTAGGTTTTCGGTGAAGTTTGTCAGTGGAGTTGGCGCTACTTTAGGTGACGGTGTAGATGTCACATTAGCGATACTTTTCCCTGGAAAAATATCAAAATTTAAATCACTAGATCGCTCACACCAATAACACTTTCCGTAACTGCGGTTGTAGTAATGATTATCAACTTTGCCACAGCGTATAACCTCTTTTAGTGCAGCTTCCAAAGTACCGCGCCATTCCTCAGCCGTCGGTCGTCTGTCGGGGAATTTATGTCCCTCATTGAAACAGCGCAAAAATAAGGCGTGTAAGTCGCGATGTAAAATATTTAATGGGATTGTTGTATTACTAGGTACAAGCAATTTATCCCCAGAAAAAGGCCATAGTCCCCGTCGAATTAGTTCCGACTGTTCCAGGGAATCCCCTCCTCCTTGCCACAATCCCCGAAACGGCGGCCCGCTAAATAATAGATAATAAATAACAACTCCTAATCGAAAGCGATCATGCACTTCTGTTTGATCTACATCTGCTATATTCACTCCGATTAATTCCGCCGGCGTAAATCCTTCTGAACCAACTAAACACCGATATATTTTACTACTATCCGGATCTGATACTTGAAATGAATCTGTATCAATAATCGTAGGCAACGCCCGATTATTTACTAAGATATTTTCTAGCTTGATGTCTCCCAAAACATAACCTTTAAGGTGAATTGCTTCGATAATAGCGGCTATATTCCGCGCTACTACATGAAGAAAATACCAATTAGTTTCTAACTTGTATTTTCTTCTCATTATGGGCGTACAAAGCTTTAATAATGTTTCTGAACCCACCACTTCTGGCATTAAAAAACCAACGACTTTTCCCTGGTTATCTTCCAAGATAGAATAGGGCCAAGCGAAGGAAATATGGTTAAGATGAGCGTTAGGATCACTGGGACGATTTCTCACCATTAACTGTAATTTATCAACCCTTTCATTATGGGGATTGTGGTAGATTTTCGCTAAGTACCCATTAAAGTTAGTGTGCCATACTTTCGCTTCGCCACTGTCGGCCATTTCTTGCGTCAGGGTAATCAAGCGATTCTGTAGTTGACAGCGATAAGTTAAAGACATCAAAAAATCTCCGAGTATTTGTGCTGTTCAGAAAAATTTATCTAGTCGTTTCTAATAAGTTAGATATAAGTAGCTGGTTATAATTAAATAGATTTTGGGTTCGATCCCCCCTGCCCCCCTTGATAAGGGGGGTGCCGATCCCCCCTTAATCCCCCCTTGATAAGGGGGGTGCCGATCCCCCCTGCCCCCCTTGATAAGGGGGGTGTCGATCCCCCCTTAATCCCCCCTTGATAAGGGGGGTGCCTGACAACTTTTAACACCTACCTACTTATTATAAGTGTGAGCATCTTGCTCACTTACTAATAATATTAAGTAGCTGGTTATAATTAAATTAAAAATGGATTTTGCCTTTAATCCCCCCTTGATCCCCCCTTGATAAGGTAGGGTTGATTCATGAATCAACCCTACCCTTGATAACGGGGGTGTCTGATAATTTTTAACGCCTACCTACTTAGTATCAATCAAATACTGGTTTGGCTGTGTCATCTTGAACGCGATCAAAGTCTGAATCGTTGCCAACGTTGGGAATCTGGCGTAGCACCTCTGCTAGGGATTTTCGTTGCGGTTGCAGCAAGGCTTTTTCTAAGATTTGGCGGTGTTCGGCTTCGGCACTGATCCCGTGTTGGCTGGCTCGCTTTTTGAGAGCTTTGACGATGGCTTCATCGATATTGCGGACGATTAAATCTGCCATAGGTTGTATAGTTAATTGCTGCTTTGATGTCGAAAAAGATACTGTTTCTTGGGTAAGGAATTCATCACCTAACGGCGGAATATCAGAATAATCGATATTCTCATCCGTCATCGCATCAATTCTCTTCAAGTCGCTTTTGATAGATTTTTTGCTCACGATTGTTTTACCTGGGAACGCTATGATCCAGAAACCCGGTTTCTTAAACCCCTCAGTTTCTTAAACAAAAAGTCCCATCGTAGGTTGGGTTGAACGATAGTGAAACCCAACACTTTTTAATAATTGAGTTGGGTTTCGTTCCTCAACCCAACCTACAGATTACTTTTGATAGATTTTCTGCTCACGATTGTTTGAGGTAGATTCGTTAATATTAGATCCCAAGGTAGCACCTTGACACAAGGGATCAAAAATTTCGATCCAGAAACCGGGTTTGTCAAACAAACCCGGTTTCTGAACAAAAAGCTAGGAGTAAGGTTTTATCATCGGTTGTTAACTTATTTAAATCCTCCCGCTCTAAAAATTCTTTGAGGTCTTCTTGCAATGGCGTTTCTGTCTGTTGTAAATATTCCTCTAATGGCTGAAAAAAAGGCGGAAAAGGCTGCCAATTTTTATAATCGATCGATACCTTTTCCACTCCATCCGTCGCCACACAAATAAAGGCAACTGGCTCGGTTAAAATTTTTATTTGCATCTCCTCCAAAGCATTACTAGAAATAACAAAAGTGGTTTCATTGATGTATTCCCCCTTGTCAGGCTGCAACAATAACTGATAATTTCCCCCCAGAGGTTTGAAGACAATAAAACCATCTCCTATCTGCATCGCCGCTAACCGTTTTGAAGTAACCAAAACAACCAGTAAAGTTGTCGCTAGATCATTAATGTCTAACTGTTCTTTTTCGGTTTCTTCTTGGAGAATTTGCTGAACATAAGCCAACAGTCGCCGGAATATTTCCTCTAATTCTGCTTCAGTTTCAGTTGCCGCAAATGCTGTTTTTTTGAGATTTTCCTCTAAAAATTGCAGCGCTGCTTTAACTGTTATTTTCGCACCCAAATCCGAATGTTTGGCACTACCGGCCCCATCGGCCACGGCTCCAATCAAAACATCCTGACCCAATACTTGATAAGCACCGTAATCTTGACAGGGTAATCCCGCTTGGATATGAAAACTACCGACCACCGACTGACATAATGTTCTCCACATAATTAACTGTCCTCTAGGTGGTGATTTGTCCCCAATTCACGGGTGGTAAATCGATCGCTTCTCCAATTTTACCACCAGAAACTCGTTTCATTGAGTTACTTAACCACTGAAATAAATCCCGAAAATCTAAACCATTGAGTAACACGGGGGGATTATTAGAAATCTGTTTGAGCTTCTCCATATCGGCCCCCTGAACACCTACAGAAAAAAATAAAACCCGATTTTCTGCTTCGGCTTGTTTTACCCGTTGCGCCGCCAGATTCCATTGATCCGTAGGCGCACCATCAGTAATTAAAAATATCCAAGGACGATAGTATTGGATACCATAATTTTTATAAATCGCTTTACGATCTTCGACTAAATCTAAGGCCAATTCAATCGCTTTTCCCATCGGAGTTAAGTCTCCTGCGGTTAAAGTAGGTGGCGTAAATTGGTCAATCCCGACAAAATCTTGCACGGTTTTAACCCCTCCATTACCAAAGGTAACAATGGCGGTTTCTACACTCAACGTCGCTTGGGTATCCCGCATCACATCCTGCTGAAAGGTTTTGATACCATCATTGAGAGCCTTAATCGGTTCCCCTGACATTGAACCAGAGGTATCTAGTAGTAATACCACAGGACAGCGATTTTCCTGATTTTCGACAAATTCAGCCACACCAATCGGCATTTTTTGCAAGCCTCCTAATTTTTTGAACTGGGGGAACTATGGGTATCTTAGGAATTGGGATTATCTACTTTTTGTCCTATTATATTATCTCTGCCAGTCCCATCAGAAAAGATATCTTTCCCTTAAGCAGGCAGGTGTTAAAAGTTGTCAGACACCCCCCTTATTAAGGGGGGATTAAGGGGGGATCGGCACCCCCCTTATTAAGGGGGGATTAAGGGGGGATCGAACCCAAAATATATCTTCAATTTAATTATAGCGGTGTGCAGTCGTATGAGGTACAGTGTCACGAGCTATAAACCATGCTAGGCAAAGCTTGGTTTGTATCTCACTCAAGCGCTTACCGCTATATAACCAGCTACTTAAGCTGAACGCAGGATTTGATTTTTGACTATTAGTCGCAGGGTTTGTTGCAATTCCTCGCGACTGTGAATTTCCTCCAGACGGTGAACTGGAACACCTTGATCGAAGAGAATTAAAGTAGGCAGACTACGCAGACGAAAACTATTAGCTAACTTAAAATTCTCATCGGCATTGACACCGACTAATTGAATCGCACCTTGACAGTCATTTTGCCAAGAACAGAGGGTGGGTTGGATTAAACGACACAAACCACACCAAGGAGCCCAAAAATACACGAGGACCGGACGAGAAGACTCTAAAACTAGCTTAGGGAAGCTCTTTTCGTTGACAGATAGCATCATGTCTAAACCGATTTTATAAAAACTTAATTTTGATATGGCAACCATTCTACACCAATCGGGATCAATAAGAAAGGGGTTGGGAGCAAAATCACCAATAAATTTTACTTGTTGCTTGTATTAGCCAAGGATGCGCCCACCAGAGGAGTAAAATAAACCCTGTTACTCCTAGATAGGCAGGACGAAGGAATTCTTGCCACTTTAGGCTTTGCCGACCATCGATAATCGCTAAAAAGGGAATCACCGAGGTGCGTTCTTTGACCTTTAAAAATGCCTCTCCGTAACGGTCTTCTAACCGGCGATCGCCATGCCAGACGGCAAAAAGATGATGGGCAATTAAACCCAAGGAAGTTAATAGGGTAAAGCTTGTCCCTAACCAGAGGGTGTGAGCAATACACCAGATCACCTGTCCTACCATCTGGGGATGACGGGTAACGCGCAGGATGCCGGTTTCGTAGAGATGAACCTGCGGTTTTTGGATAGCGGCGATCTCCAGCAGGTTAAAAGTGGCAGGATAGAGAAAGAAAAAAGAAATGGCCGAAAGTACCCAAACTAGGGTTTTTACTCCGGTTACTCCCTGTACTTGCCAGAGAAGCAAACCATCATAACGATGATTGAAGAAATAAACTACTAAAATTACCGCTAGAGGGATACTCACAAGGGCAAATAATACCCGATACAGTCGCGCACCGATGATAGCTTCTCCCCCCATTCGTAAACTGGCTAATCCGCTATGGGCGACGGCAAAACCCAGTAATAAACCTAACATGACCCAATGACTAGCGAATGCCACTTTTACCCTCTTGATTGACTAAATTTTGCTCCGAATTCTATTTTAAAGATTGATGGTTAATTTTTCGCCCCCTTTTTTTGTATTGCCAGTATCGGGGATTCGGGGCAAAATATAATATATGCTTCCTCAAAGCCATTCCCAAGAATATACCCAGGGAACTATCTAATTTTGCAACTTTTTAGGTAATATGTCTTATCCCCAAAAGCGATTTGTGATGGTCTGTCAGCATTCTTCCTGTTTGGTACAGGGTGCGTCGGAGCTTCTTTTAGCTTGGCAAACGGCAGCGCTCCCAGAAGATGTCATCGTTATGACCAGTGGTTGTCAAGGACAGTGCAGCACTAGCCCCACGGTGAGAATTATTCCCGAGGAAACTTGGTACTGTCGTGTTAAACCAGAGGATGTCAATCAGATTGTCGAAGAACATTTAAAAAACGGTCAACCGGTTGAGCGTTTACTCCATCCACGCATTCACGCTCAATGGCAGTAAACTTGATCATCAATTTTTAAGTGATGCTTCACTTGACGACTTAGGGCCACAGAAAACCCCCAGCAAGCACCTAAGCGGTAGAATAAGTACCTAAGCAAAATTAATTACACATATCTAACCCCCCCCTTGCCTCTTGCCTTTTGCATGAGTGCCTTTCTTCACTAGGAAATTTATTTTGCACGACTACTTAAGTGGGTGGGTGGAATTAAATATAAGATGAACGTAGGTTGGGTTGAAGCATGAAACCCAACGCCTGCATGGGTTACGCTACCGCTAACCCATCCTACAAATAATTTTGCCTCCCTACTTAAGACTTCGAGATAGCAGCTGCTAGATGGTGATTTTGTCCTTGCGTTTCCCAAAGATGGGCGTACTATGAAAGTAGGGGAAAAAAGATAATTTTAGCGATCAATTAACAATGACTAGGGATCTCTGTAGGATTTTATTGATAGAGGATGAACTGACGACTGTTAAATTAATCCAGAGATTGCTGTTAAAGGCCCCCCAATGTTCCCTGGCCGGGGGGTTGACTTTTACCCTCACCCAAGCTCAGGATCTACAGCAAACTGCCGAAAAACTAGCAGGGGAGAAATTTGATCTCATCCTCTTAAGCTTGGAAATCTCTGTCCCCCCCGGCTTAAATATTCTAGTCAAAACCAGAGAATTAGCCTCTGATATACCGATAGTGGTTCAAACTACTAGCAATGATGAGAAATTAGTCGTTAAAGCCTTTCAACTGGGTGCTGACGGTTATATTCAGTTAAATAATATCGATAGTAGTCTTTTAGTCTATCAAATTCGTGTGGCGATCGAACGTCAGCAATATATCCTCAATCTTAAACATCAACAACAGGAAGAGGAATTTCGCGAACTGGAACAGTTAATCAAGGGAGTACAAACTAGCATCACGGCGAAAATGTTCGGTTCTGAGGCAATAAAGCAGAGTATTCCCGATATTTTTCAAGAATTAGTCCAAAATTACGGAGAGTTATTAGACTTAGCTTTAGAAGAACAAGCATACAAAGTGGAACATAATCTATCGGAACGACTGCGAAGCTTGGCCGATAAGTTAGGATTCTTAAAAGCTAGTCCTCGCGATGTGGTGGATATTCATACCACCACCCTACGCCAAAAAAATCAGGATGTCACCCTGGCCAAAGCGCAGGCCTACGTTAGCGAAGGTCGTCTCATGGTCTTGGAATTGATGGGTTATCTCGTCTCTTTCTATCGTAAATACTATATCGGTCTCAGCAACATTAAACTGTTCAATAACACGCAATCATGAGTCAATATCTTCTCAAACTCTACATTATGGGCGATTCAAGTAAATCCCAGAGGGCGATCGCCAATATTTTTCGTATCTGTCGCGAGGAGTTATCCGATCTTTATACAGTAGAAATAATTGATGTTCTCGAACAGCCCCAATTAGCGGAACAGGATAAAATTCTCGTAACTCCTACTTTAGTCAAACAACTTCCCCCACCCCTACAAAGAATTATCGGCGATATGTCCAATACTCAAAAGGTTCTCCTCGGTTTGGATGTTATTCCCAAAGACTCCCATCTCAATTAGGATTCACCTAAAAATTCTTCTGGTTAGGTTTTTCCTCTCTAATAAGCTCTAATCTTAATTTTATCTCAAATGTCGGGGTGAAGACTCTCGCTTTTAACGAGATGAAACCCCAACCAATATAAAACAGCGAAGCACGACTTAAATCTTGACAATCTCTGCTGTATAGGTTAGCATATAAGTAGTTGTTTAAGGTCGATAAACAATGATTATCCTAAGTTTCAGAAAAATAATCGTTCAAATGTTTATTATGTCCAATTCTGTCTAAGCGTTGATATTCGGGAAGATGCAAAACCGCTAGAACCGACTAAAAGATGTGTAGGATTGGATGTAGGTTTAAAAGTTTTCTACGCTAATAGTGATTATGTTTAAAAATTGGTCCTTCGACGATTGGATGAATCATATCCTTTTTCTGGCTACAATTGTGGCTTTGCTGACGATTTGGCTGGGTAGATGAATAAAAAGATTTTTCTTTGCTCGCTTTACCGAAAATTTGGGTTTAAGGTTCCCCGTCCATTTTACGGCAGGGAGTGTCAAAATAAGAAACAAAACCCTCAGCGATCGATATGACTGACTCAATCCCAAAAATTTGTATTCTCGGTGGTGGTTTTGGTGGACTCTATACTGCTCTACGTTTGAGTCAATTGCCTTGGACTGATCAACACCCCCCCCAAATTACCTTAATTGATAAAAACGATCGCTTTTTATTTTCTCCCCTTCTCTACGAATTAGTCACCTCAGAACTGCAATCCTGGGAAATAGCTCCCCCTTTCAGCGAATTGCTCGCTAATACCCCCGTTGACTTCCAACAGGGAACCGTCACGGCGATCGATGTTAATAATCATAAAATAACCCTTGACAATCAAAACGATATATGCTATGACCGCCTCGTGATCGCCCTCGGTGGTCAATCCTCCCTTGACTTCCTACCCGGGGCCAGAACCCACGCTATCCCCTTTCGTAGTCTCGATGATGCCTATCGTCTTCGGGATCGACTCAAAACCCTAGAACAATCCGATCGCGATAAAATTCGGGTCGCCATTATCGGGGGCGGTTATAGCGGCGTAGAATTAGCCTGTAAGCTGGCCGATCGCCTCGGAGAAAGGGGAAGAATTCGTCTGATCGAAAGAAATAGCGATATAATTGCCCTTTCACCCCAATTTAACCGCGAAACCGCCAAAAAAGCCCTGGAAAAACGTCTGGTTTGGTTAGACCTAGAAACCACCGTCGCCGACATCCAAGCTGATTGCCTCTCCCTTGACTACAAAGGACAGATAGACAAGATCCCCGTTGATCTAGTTCTCTGGACCGTTAGCCCGATCGCCTCCCCACTGCTCGCTAATTTGCCCATAGCACATAATGAGCGCAAATTACTAAAAGTTAATCAATATTTACAAACTGTCGAAAACACCAGCATCTACGCGATCGGCGATGCGGCCGATAGTCGCGACCAAGAGGATAAACCCTACGCTGCCACGGCTCAGGTCGCCCTTCAACAGTCCGACTACTGCGCTTGGAATATTTGGGCGAGTTTCCACGATAAACCAGCTTTACCCTTCCGTTATCAACCTTTAGGCGAAATGTTGACCCTCGGAGTCGATGAGGCTACGATTAGCGGTTTAGGACTACAATTAGCCGGTCCCCTTGCCCATCTTACCCGTCGCTTAGTCTATCTCTACCGTCTGCCCACCCTTAACCATCAAATCGCCGTAGCATTCAACTGGATTACCCAACCGCTTCTATCCCTCATCTCTGAGTAGCGAGTTCAGATATTCCTCCACTAACAAACTATCTCGATCGGTCAATTCCTGACCATCGAGACGGTTTAACAGCATTACTGCACCAAATAACCGATTATTAATCCTAATTGGCACAGCTAAAGCCGTTTTTATCCCCAAAGCCACCGCTATATCCTGACGGATGCGATTATCTCCTAGGGTTTGTCCCACCACCACCGGACAACTACCCTGGTAAACCACCGCACACAATCCCGACGTGGCAATATCTCCCCTTTTGCCCACAATTGCCCCGGTGTTTTTACCTGCACCCGCGCGATAATCAATACTATCACCGTCAAATAGGGCAATGATAACCGTTTCTGTTGGAATTAAACCTAAAATTTCTTCAGCCAAGCGATCGAGATTAGTTAATTTTTCCATAATGGGGTTAGGGGTTGAGGAAATGGGGTGTTATAATCAAAAAAAGGTAATGATTCGGTAGTAGTGGCGTAGCTCTCTTGCTTACCTGGTATGAATTGTGTAAAATATTTATTAATAAAAATAATTGGAACCCGCTCAGTCTTTAAACCTCTAGCTTG
>VYLH01000158.1_pt1 | contig 26136 bp, 25 predicted proteins | sample 5114361 | NCBI WGS metagenome assembly VYLH01 (sample SAMN12291772, study PRJNA351875) | freshwater metagenome | isolation source: freshwater lake | place: USA: Michigan, Kent Lake | collected 2013-08-15
CCACACCCCACACCCCACACCCCACACCCCACACCCTACACCCTACCCCCTGCTAACCCGCTAATTCCCTACTCTAAAGCGTAGATACGACCATCCATGAGCAGACGGGTGATCCCTTTCGCTTCCAGTTGAGCGTGAGCTTTTTCGATCAGGCGACCGTCGGGAACTTTAATCACTTTTTCCTTGCGCTTGGAGAAACGACGAGCGATGCGATGACTTTCAAAGATGGGGAGAGTGCGCTGCTGGATTTCCTGAGGGGGAACCTTACCCAATTCAGCAAAATCCTTGAGGGGACGGGTGATTAATTCGGCAGCGCGATCAATGACCAAGTAACAGGTTTTGGGAAAAGCCGCTGCCGAGAGGGGTAATATCTCTAATTGGGCTGTTTTAACGATAGTCGGGCCTAAATAGCTCCCCGCTAGTTCCTCCTCCTCCTCGTCTTCATCTTCATCTTCATCCTCCTCTTCATCCCAATCCTCGTCAAGCTCATCTTCCTCCTCCTCTTCCTCGATAGCTTCGACGAAAAACTCGGTTAAATTAGCGTCTTCTAGGGGTTTATCGCCATTAATTTCTATATATTCCGAATTATCTGCTTCTGGCGGGTAAGAGGTATCCATTAACAGGGTTAATTGTTCCACAGAAGCGATCGGTTGCTCAAAATCCTGCTCATCCTTAGCTTCGATGCGAGCTGCCCGAAAACTAATCACCTCGATCGCTTTTTCTGGTAAATCCGCTGCTGCTTCCTCCTCCTCGAGGCCACGAGGATTGCGGGCCAAGCGTTTTTTCTGGATTAACTGCTCGTATTCCTCCCCAGAAAAAGAATTTTTGAGAAAACGACTGACCGTAGAACTACTCACGCCATAACGCTCGGCTAAGGTGGAAGTGGTGGCCTCCGTTTCCCGATAAAGCTTAAGAATTTCTTTTTTCGTGGCATCAGTCAGTTTTCTTGCACTCATATTACTTATATAGTTATTTTTTAAGCGATAGGATCTTGCCGATGGCTAGTCAGGGGAAGCTGTTGTCCTTGAGCGGATGTACTCTTAATCATAAAACGCTCTAGCCAATTAAAACTAAGCAATTCGTTTTCTAGTCCCTGTTCTAGTCTATCCTTGACTTCTGTTTCTCACCACTACTCAAGATTAAAAAATTGACGATGATATCAAGTGCTGCTAGTCAAAAAGCCTTATTAGTTCTGGCCGATGGTACGGTTTACGAGGGTTATTCCTTCGGCTCCAAGGGAACCACCGTCGGCGAAGTTGTCTTTAACACGGGGATGACTGGTTATCAGGAAGTCCTCACCGATCCCAGTTATGCCGGTCAAATCGTCACTTTTACCTATCCGGAATTGGGAAATACGGGGGTTAACCCCGAGGATGAGGAGTCAATTCGTCCCCAGGTGAAAGGAGCGATCGCCAAAAATATCTGCCACCGGCCCAGTAATTGGCGTTCTACCCAATCCCTACCGGATTATCTGGCCGATCATCATGTTATTGGCATCTATGGCATCGATACCCGGTCTCTGACCCGCAAAATTCGCTCGGTTGGGGCGATGAATGGGGCAATTTCTACGGAAATACTCGATTATCACGATTTACTGCGGCTGGTGCAGGCGGCCCCCAGTATGGCGGGGTTAAATCTAGTTAAGGAAGTTACCACCAAGGAAGTGTACGAATGGACGACTCCCACCCCGTCCGCCTGGGAATTTGCGCCAATTGATAGCGATCAAGAACCGTTAACGGTGGTGGCGATCGATTTTGGCATCAAACGCAATATTCTCCGACGTTTAGCCAGCTACGGTTGTCGGGTGATCGTGGTTCCCGCCGACACTCCCCCAGAAAAAATCGCCGAATATAATCCCGATGGTATTTTCTTTTCTAACGGACCGGGAGATCCGGCAGCTGTCACCGAAGGAATTGCCCTAGCCAAGCAACTTTTGCAAGGAGAAAAACCCACTTTTGGCATCTGTATGGGTCATCAAATTTTAGGCCTATCCCTAGGGGCAGAAACCTTTAAACTAAAATTTGGCCATCGCGGGTTAAATCAACCCTGCGGACTGCAGCAACAGGTGGAAATTACCAGTCAGAATCACGGTTTTGCCGTGCAGGAGGCCTCTTTAAATCCGCAAGTGGAGATTACCCATCTCAACCTCAATGATCGCACCGTAGCGGGTTTAAAACACAAGTCTCTGCCCTTTTTCTCGGTACAATACCACCCCGAAGCCAGTCCTGGCCCCCACGATGCCGATTATCTGTTTGGCCAATTTGTTGATTTAATGCGGCAAGCAAAAAAGGATCGGTCGTAAATTTTTAGGATATACTAGGGTTTTGATTTTTACGGACCTAGGGCTAGGAGGCGATTATTCCAGAAGCAATTAACTTGACCGTCAGCTTGCGAGGCACGCGTGAGGTCAAAGATAAGTACCAAATTTTCCGTTTGACGGGTCTTTTAGATGCCTTTTCCGAACCGACTTTTTGTAAGGTGATCGAAGGCTATGTGGAGGAAGGTCCCAAGGATGTGATTATTAGCCTCGCTCAGATTGATTTTATCGATAGCTCCGGTTTAGGGGCTTTAGTAAAATTGGTAAAAAAGGCCAAAACCGAAGGGGGCAGTTTACAAATTGTTACCAATCCCCGGGTAACTCAAACTGTAAAACTGGTGCGATTGGAGAAGTTTTTTTCCCTGCAACCCACCCTGGAAGCGGCGATCAAATATCTGGAAAAAGCGTAAATCGTGGAATCTCCTCTCGAAAAAATTCGCTTACAGGTCAATGGCGAGGGTTCACCAATCCTAGAGGGTCTTGACCGATTATCGCCTGCTTCTCTGGCCTATCTAGGGGATGCTGTTTATGAATTATACATCCGCACCTATTATTTACTGCCGCCCCAGCGTCTGGGAGACTATCACGCTCAGGTGGTGGGCAAAGTCAGGGCCGAACAACAGGCTTTAGATTTAGCACAACTGCAGCCCTATCTGACAGACCAAGAAAAAGAAATTCTGCGCCGGGGACGCAATGCGGTCACGGGAAAACGCCGTCGTCTGACAGCCCAAGTCTATCAGCAGGCCAGCAGTTTAGAAACCCTGTTCGGCTATCTTTATCTGCAAGACCCCTCAAGATTACATCAACTATTAGAAAAACTAGAATTATAGCCCTCAGGGACGATTCCCGACTTTACTCTTAATCCATCCAATCATGAGCGATCGACCATTTCGTGGCAAGTCCGATAATAGTAATTTTCGCCGGCCCTCGCGGCCGAAAACTGGGCCAATTCTGGCTAAATCCCCGGCAGTAACTCCAGAAAACCAAGAAGCTGATGATCTGCTCTACGGTCGCCGGGTGGTTTTAACGGCCATGGAGGAGGAGCGCCAACTAAATCGGATTTGGGTGGTCAATCGACTCCGTTACGATCCCCGTTATCATACCCTCTTAGAAAAAGCCAAAGCCAACGGTACGGTAATTGATGAGGTGGACGATCTGCGTCTCGATCAGATTACCAATAAGGCCAATCATCAGGGGATTGCGGCCCAGATGTCTCCCTATGAGTATATCGAATTAGCCGATCTGATCGAAAAAGCTAAGGGCAGAAGTCGCCACCCCGTCATCGTCATCGCTGAAGGTATTACGGATCCCCATAACCTTGGGGCAATTATTCGCACCGCCGAAGCTATGGGTTGTCAGGGGGTAGTTATTCCCCAACGTCGCGCCGCCGGGGTGACATCGACGGTGATGAAAGTGGCGGCTGGATCCTTGGAATATTTACCCGTCGCCAGGGTGGTTAATCTCAATCGTGCTTTAGAGGAATTAAAAGCGGCGGGTTTTTGGCTCTACGGCACGGCGGCAAAAACTGGTAAATCTTTACACACAATCAATTTAACGGGTGCGATAGGATTGGTGGTAGGTTCGGAGGGAGAGGGTTTGAGTCTGCTAACCCAAAAGTCCTGCGATGAGTTGGTATCTATCCCTTTGGCAGGCAAAACCCCCAGTCTCAATGCTTCGGTGGCGGCGGGTATGGCTCTTTACGAGGTTTACCGGCAACGCTGGCAAAATTCCCCCGATTGAAAATCTGTATTTTTCGACACTCCCAATAGCCAAAAGGAGAAAGTATAAATAAAATAGGAAGGAAGTTTGCGAAATGTAAACGAACGTAACAAAACCACCAGAGTAGATTTAGATGGGGAACGAGATGAAAGAATTTTTGATTAGCTTACTCGAAAGGTTCGGATTAGCCTACTGGGTCGAGATTAAAACCGACTATCCCAGATGTACTTATTATTTCGGTCCTTTTCTCGCTAAAGACGAGGCTGAAGTCGCTCAAGCCGGTTATGAAGAAGATTTGAAAACAGAAGGAGCGCAGGGGATTAAATTGGATATAAAACGTTGTAAACCGAAAGATTTAACTATTTTTGAGGAAAAAGAAGAAAGCAAGCTCCTGAATACCCTAAAGGTGTTACGCAGTCAAGTTTCTTAACAATTTTCAGTGATCGGTAATCAGTGATCAGTAATCAGTGATCAGTAAACAGTAAACAGTGAAAAAACAGCATAAGGCTGCTACTTAGGGTTTGCTGAATAAATCTAAAAACCTTGTTGGATAAGACTTTTGGACTTTTTTCCCCTCAAAAAGTGCCAGCCATTGCGGGGATCGGGGGGAAAATTCAGGTACTTTTTCCCTGAAAATTAGGTAGTTGACCAGCTGAAAATCGATAAAACCCCACACCCCACACCCCACACCCCACACCCTGCCCCCAAGAAAAACTTTTTGCCGCAAACCCTAAATATCAATGGGAGCGATTTAAAAAACAGCTATATTCTGCTTCTGTCAGTCTTCCCGCTTCGTAGAGAGTATCGGTAATTTCTGCTAGGGTTAAAACCGAATAAGGTTGATAACCATGGCTACGAAGTTTATCTTTAACGGGGCCACCATGGTCGATAAAAACCACGATATCATTAACTAATAATCCCGCCGATTTAATCTTTTCTGCCCCTTCGATCGCACTTTTGCCAGAAATTAAAATATCGTCCACCACTACCACCGTTTCCCCCACTTGAAAATTACCTTCAATTACTCTTCTTGTGCCGTGAGCTTTTACTTCTTTGCGGGGGAAAATCATCGGATGATTTAATAATAAAGATAAACCCGTAGCTGTGGGTAAAGAACCGTAGGGTATGCCAGCAATACGGTCAAATGTCAAGGTTTTTAATATTTCTCCATAGGCTTCAATTACCTGCTGAAAAATATTAGGATTAGAGATAATTTTTCTCAGATCAATATAATAGGAAAAAGTTTCTCCCGATGCTTGCACATAATCGCCAAACAGCAAGCAGCCAATATCAAATAATTGTAGAATTAAATCCTGATGAGGATGTTGTTTTAAAAGACAAACGTTAGCAGTCCAAGTCTCATCTTGGCTCGATTCTTGCTGGTGGTTTTGTTTAATTTTGTTGACTTCCTCGCGTAAATCCTTGACTTTTGCCCCCAAATCGGGTTGAGATAAAAAGTCTTGGGGTACAGGAATTAATAAACCCTCGCCATGACTATTTAAACCCACAGTAATTAACTCGGAGAATTGACTTTTTTCTTCCCAAATACTGCGTAATAAAATCAATCTTTCGGGGGCAAAATTGCGAATCTTTTTCAAAATCTCCGGTTGAGTGGTTCCCACTTCTAAAAACACCTGTTCGGGAGTTCCCCAAGTACAAGCTTCTTTGACGACTTGCAGATAAAAAGGATTGTCGCGACTGGGGAATTCTTGCAGATTAATCGCGCCTTGATTGGAAGTATGACAAAGGATAAAAGCGCCATGCTCGGGATAAACTAAAAAAGGAGCAACGTGATCCTGTCCGGAGTAGGGATTGAGAGTAACCGCGTCCACCTGCCAAGTTTTAAAGATAGTCTCGGCTAAAATACTGCTAGTATTAATATCGCCGTGTTTAGCATCCAAAATTACCGGGATATGATCGGGAATTGCCGTTAAAATTCGCTGTAATAATTCTAACCCTGCCGCTCCCAAAGCTTGATAAAAGCCTAAAGTTGGTTTGTAGGCACAGACAAAAGGGGCAGTTTCATCGATAATAAACTTGAGCCACCGTTCTAAATTAACGATTAATTCTCCCGGGGTGGAGGGCATCATTTCGGGGTTAGCATCTAAACCGAGGACAAGTAGAGTCTGGTTTTGACTAATGGCGTGGTTTAACTTTTGAAAAAAATTCATCGGTTTCTAATCTCAGGATTCTGGATTAGTTTCTAATTCTACACTATTTGGCCGAAAAATAGGCTGTAAAATTGTCTGGTGCAGACTTTTTCTGGTGTCAGCGTCAAGGAATTTCTTTTGTAAGGGTTGCCATTCTTGCCATTTTTGGTGACGGATATTTTGGAAAATTTCTAGTAAAGTCGGCATTTCCTTGGCAAGACAATTAGGGAAAATTTGGCTAAGAAAATCCGAGAGAACACAACAATCCTGCATTTCTCCGAGAATACTTTGAAGGTTTTTAATATCTTCTAGATATTCTCGATACTTGTGGCCATAGAACTGAGTGAATAACTCCATATTATAGCGGGAACGCTTGGCTTCTTTGCGGAGATCGTGCAGTAATAATCCTTCTTTTTCCAATAGGTCATCAATTTCTTGACTAGAAAACTCTTTTACTTTTTGATCTTCCTCTAAATTTACCCCAACTAACCAGCCTTCATGGAGTAAAAAGTGACTCGCTTGCGGTAATAATAAGTCAGGTAAAACCGTGGCAATATCTAATTTTCCTATCGGTTGATAGGTGGGATTATCCAACCAACTGGCAAAATCTGCCTTAAAATTGAGAAATTTATCGGACTTCAACAGCTTTTCTACCTTAGCAAAAGCCTTCTCCCTTCGGTGTTCGAGAACTTGTAAAACTTTCTTCAGTAAATCCTGTTCTTTCGGTGGTAAAATTGGCTGATAATGGCCGACAAAAGCCGATTTTAACACATCTAAATCCCGCAATTCTCCTAAAATTCTGCCCAGATTACCCACCCGTTTTTGCTCGGCAGATTTCGGCATGGTTAAAGCGGGGGCAAAACCGGTTAAGGTACTGCGAAGACGGCGCATTCCCACACGAATTTGATGTAATTCTTCCGTATCCTGATCGAGTAAAACCCCAGCTTCGTGTTTAAGAACTTTATGAAAATGTTTATCAATACCGATATAGGCCCAATCGGCAACAGTTTTAGCCCGAGGATTAAATTTGTTAGTCATTTGTCTTTAGGGAGGAAATAATGTCAAGATGGTGATAGAATCTTTAAATAAAGACTGGAACTAATAGATCCCATTTATTCTACACAATAGGATGAAGCAGCAGCTTTAAGAGAAGTTTATGGATAGTTTTTGGCTAGATTATGGGGGGGAAATCGCTTTTCGCACTGGAGAGCATCTTTTCTTGACGGGAATAGCCATGGCTATGGGTAGCTTAATCGGTATTCCTCTAGGTATTTTGATTAGTCGTCAAGCTATTCTCGCCCCACCAATTATAGCGATCGTTAACACCCTACAGACTATCCCCAGTTTAGCCCTATTTGGTTTTTTAATTTCCGTGCCTTTTTTGGGAGGAATCGGCAAAATTCCCGCTATTGTTGCCCTAACTCTCTATACCTTACTGCCAATTGTTTTAAATACCTATCTGGGCATCAAAAAAGTTGATCCCGAATTAAAATTAGCCGGGTTATCCCTAGGCATGACCGACGGTCAAATCCTGCGCTATATCGAATTACCCCTGGCCAGGGCGACAATTTTGGCAGGAGTGAGAATTGCGACGGTGATTGCTATCGGTGTGGCCACGATCGCAGCTGCCATCGGTGGCGGTGGTTTGGGAGTGTTTATTTTTCGCGGTATTGCCACGGTCAACAATCAGTTAATTTTGGCGGGGGCAATTCCTGCCGCTTTTTTAGCCCTTGTTGCCGATTGGAGTATCGGTTGGTTAGAAAAGACCTTTTCCCCTTCGCAACGTCCGAAAAAGCCCTCTAAATGGCAATGGGGCTTAGGTTTAATCGGGTTGGCCTTGCTATCTTTCCTCTTGACTCAAATTTTCCATTCATCCCTTGGCACAGTGGTGATCGGTTCCAAAAATTTTACCGAACAGGTGATTTTAGGGGAAATTTTGGCACAGGAAATCGAAAAAGAGACGAATTTACGGGTTGAACGTCAATTTAATCTCGGTGGTACTCTGATCTGTCATGAAGCGGTGAAAGCGGGTAAAATCGATGGTTATGTGGAGTATTCCGGCACGGCTTTCACGGGAATTTTACAGGAAAAACCCCTTAACGATGCCCGATTAGTCTCTGAAAAGCTGCAAGAGATTTATCCAGAAAAATTTAATCTAGAAGTGTTTCCCAGTTTAGGATTCGAGAATACTTTCGCCATTGTTATCCGGGGAGAAACCGCCAGTCAATACAATCTTAAAACTCTCTCGCAAGCGGCTAAATATACTCCCAATTGGCAAGCGGGTTTTGGTTATGAATTTTTGGAAAGGGAAGACGGTTACAAGGGATTAGCGAAGACCTACGGCCTCAATTTTGCCGGACCCCCGAAAGTGATGGATTTAGGGTTAATGTACCGCGCTTTAGCCGAAAAACAAGTGGATTTAGTGGCGGGAAATTCCACCGATGGCTTAATTCCCGTGCTAGATTTAGTCATCCTAGAAGATGATCAACGCTATTTTCCTCCCTACGAAGCGGTACCGATTTTTAACCGGGATAGTTTGCGAAAATATCCGCAATTGCGACAGGTTTTAGCGAAACTCACTGGCAAAATTACCTCCACAGCTATGCAGAAATTAAACTATCAGGTGGATGGCCGCGATCGTAGGGTGGAGGAAGTGGTTAAAGAATTTCTAGTCTCCCTCTCTTAACCATTTAGTGACTCCCCCGGGTTGGTCGATTAAACTAATGCCTTGGGCTTTTAATTCTGCGCGAATGCGATCGCTTTCGGCGTAATTTTTCGCTTTTTTTGCCTCTGTCCGTTGTTGGATCAGATTTTCGATATCCGCTGCACTAATTCCCTCAGAAACAGGGGTTTCTCCCTGGTCAGCGGCCATTTCTAAGCCCAAAACCCTAGACAATTTCACCAAAGTATGCCATTTTACCGCTAATTGGGCCAGATTGCTGTCTGTCTTACCCGCATGGGTTAAATTATTACCCTCCTTGCGTAATTCCTTAGCGATTTCAAATAACACCGCTAAACCACCGGCAAAGTTAAAATCGTGATTTACCGCCTCTTGAAAGCGATTTTCTAGCTCTTGGTCGGTAATTCCGGGATTATCGGGCGGAAGATGCTTATAACCAAAGGATAAACCCTCTTGTAAAGTATGCCAGCCATTAGTGGCCGCCTGCAATCCCTCATCGGAAAAATCGATCGGTTTGCGGTATTGGGCGCCTAAAATTAATAATCTCACGGCTAAGGGGTCATATTTTGCCAATAACTCGCGAATAGTGATGAAATTACCGAGGGATTTTGACATTTTTTCCCCGGCCACCTTAACCATGCCATTATGTAACCAATAATGGGCCAGAGGTTTACCCGTAGCGGCTTCACTTTGGGCAATTTCGTTTTCGTGGTGGGGAAAAATCAGATCACTTCCCCCCACATGAATATCGATAGTTTCTCCCAATTGTTCTTTGACCATGGCCGAACATTCAATATGCCACCCCGGACGACCTTGGCCCCAGGGAGAATCCCAACTAGGTTCCCCCGATTTTGCCCCCTTCCAGAGGGCAAAATCAAAGGGGTCTTGTTTCTTAATTGCTTCCGGGTCGTCGGTTTCTACCCGGCCGCTGGCGCCGGCTTGCAGATCATCCAGTTTTCGCCCTGATAGTTTGCCATAATCAGAAAAACGACGGACGGAATAGTAAACATCGCCATCGCTGGGGTAAGCATAGCCTTTTTGTTCTAATTCATAGACTAGGCGCTTGATACCGTCGAGGGTATGAGTGGCCCGGGGATAAGCGTCCGCCGGTCTGACTCCTAATTTTGCCATATCCTCAAAGTAGGCCTGGATAAATTTCTCGGCCACGGCTGCCATGGTGGTATGTTCATTTTTAGCCCGATTGAGAATTTTATCGTCAATATCGGTGAAATTCTGAATATAGCGCACTTTATAACCGAGATACTCCAAATAACGCCGCACCACATCCCAAACCACACAGGTACGCGCATGACCCAAATGGCAATAATCATAGACGGTAATGCCGCAGCAATACATGGAGACCATGCCCGGGATGAGGGGGGTAAAGGGTTCTTCGCGACGACTGAGGGTGTTGTAGAGGATTAAGGTCATGGATGGAGAAATTTTTTTCTGGGGGAAAAGGCTAGTCCAATTTTATAGCAGTTATTTTCAGTTATCAGTGATCAGTTATCAGTGATCAGTTATCAGTGATCAGTTATCAGTGTAAGTATCTAAGCACAATTAATTACACATCTAAGCCACTACTCCGTCAGGCTTCTGCGGTGGTGAGCAAACAGAGAACTGAAAACTCAAATCCGATCCCTAATAGCTGTATCCCGTCTCCTGTCTCCTGTCTCCTGTCTCGACTAGGAAATTAATTTTGCACGACTACTTATCAGTAGACCTCTTGCATAAATCCGAAAACAAACGATAGAAACAATAATGGGAGGGACTTTCAGTTAATTATTTATTAGTAGTTGATAATCTTCAAAAATGTTGCTGTACAAGGATCGTTGCAAGAGGTCTATTGTAGGGGTAATTCATGAATTACCCCTACACCTATTACCTAGTCCAGTAACCCACCACCACCATTGACAGTGATTGGAATGATGAACTATGACTAGGGAGCTAGTTAAGAGTGGATTAGAGATGAAGATTGATTGAATGAACCAATCATAGTTAAGACCATTTGAAAAGAGGGTCTGTAGGCGCACGGATCTTCCATTATGAATATAGTATCCTGTCAAGCCGCCTTTGTCAAGAGAAAATTTAACAACATCCAGACAAACGTTATTAGACCTCTTGCATAAATCCGAAAACAAACGATAGAAACAATAATGGGAGGGACTTTCAGTTAATTATTTATTAGTAGTTGATAATCTTCAAAAATGTTGCTGTACAAGGATCACCGCTAACCACTTTCCCTGATTTCCCTACTATATTTTGTGTTTTTTGTCAAGGGGTTTTTGGGGTTTTAGTAAAGATGTGACGGGATAGGACTGTTTTGATCAGGACTATTATTGATGAAATCGATAGAATAACGATAGGGGAAGCTTGCTTGTTTGCCTCAACCGACAATTTTTGTTGTTAATCAACTTTGACCAGACCATCACCATGAATGAACCACCTAATAGCGCTGGCGATGAAATCCAATTACCCCGGGGAGAAAGAGTTGACCAGCTAAGACATCTGATCGAAACCCTACGCATTGCCGATGAAGTGGCCAATCGCGGTTATTTGATTACCAGCGCCGAAGTGGCGGATTTAATGGATATTAATCCGGGCGCCGTTACCAGTCGAGGCGACCATTGGCCGTGGCGAAATTGGGTAATCTCCCGGGTCAGACGGGAGGGAAACCAAATTCTTTGGCAGTTAGAAAAAGTCGATTAGGATTAATGGCAACCATCAGTTAATTTCTCTCTTGACTTTTGTCAATTAGCAATTAGGGTTTGCTAAATAAATCTAAAAACCTTGTTGGGTAAGACTTTTAGACTTTTGGTCAATCAAAAAGTCCCAGATCTGGGAGGGATCGGGGGGAAAATCCCTGGACTTTTTCCCTGAAAATTAGGTAATTTACCAGATGAAAATGGGTAAAAACCTACACCCCACACCCCACACCCCACACCCCACACCCCACACCCTGTCCCCACGAAAAACTTTTTCAGCAAACCCTAATTATCTCGTCATTTTCCCCCAGCAGATGACGCGCAAAACGTCGGGCCAGGGGCGGAGCCGATACAAGTGTACTGGTAAAGCCAGAAAATACCTGCAATCCCACTTTATCTGCGATCGCTCCCACTAGGGGCCGTCCCGAGGGAGCAAAGGCCACTAGGCAATGATGACAGCTGCCGGGGAGAGAGGCTAAAGAGGGCAGCAATGTCCCCACGGCGGCGCGTATTGCTTTTTCCCCCGCCAGAGGGTTTAAACTCCCGCCTGGATCGGTGATAATGGCGCTAATTTGCCCTAGATAAAGGCTTTGATCCCGGAATTGTACCGCCCCCGTTTCTAAAACACTGGCAATTATTTCTGGGGTTTCTCTCTGCCAAATGCCCTGATTTTCTAGTTGGGTAATTTTTTGCTCTAATACCAATCTGGCAGGAATTGCGGGCATAACTAGGGTGTTTAATTTGATCTCGCTGGGGGGAATTTTGATCACCTGGGCATGGGTAAAATAGACGGGAGCAGTAATACCGGATTTTTGCAGTAAAGACCGAGTTAATCCCCCCGCACAAACGATAGTTTCCCCGGCATAATAATTATTTTTAGGAGTTTTTACGCCGGTAATTCTCGATGCAGTTTCAATTAATTCGATGACAGCTTCCCGAATAATCTTGCCTCCCAGACGCAGGAAAGCTTGTTGATAGGCAAGATTAGTTTTTTCGGCGTTAATGTGACCGTGGGGCAGTCGTAAAACTCCGGAGATAGCTGCGGGATTTAATAGAGGTTCTAAAGCGATCGCTGCTTGCGGATCGAGAATTTCGGGGGTAATAGCAAAGATAGCAAATTTTTCGGCCACAGCGACTGGATCATCTTCGGGGTTCACGGTGAGAATTAGCTCTATGTCCCGGTATTCGTTATCTATGCCCAATTCCTGGGATAAATTGCGCTGAATTTCTCGACCTTCTTGATATAATTTTCTCTCGATTTCTGTGGTGGCCGACCAATAGGCTAAACCCCCGTAACTGTAGAAAGTGGCGTTGAGGGGATGGGTTTCTTTTTCTAATAAGAGGACTCGACTGCCTAGGTTAGCTAGTTCATAACTTAAGGCGGAACCGGTGATACCACCACCGATAATTATGTAATCATAAGTTGTGGTCATAATTGGGCTAATTTTTTCTCAATTAATCTATTCTATCATTATACTTGCTCAGTTCCCTGGTTCTGATTTAAGCAATAATTGCTATAATTAGAGGAAAAGTTGAAAGCGGGACTGGATAACTATGCAACAGTTAGAAACTAAGGGGATAACTGACCGATGGATTAAAGCTAGTTGGGAAGAATACTTAGCAGCAATTAACCACCTCCCAGAGAATCAAGGAAAAAGTTATTATTACAATGGCTATTATCGATTAGAAATGACTCCTATTGGATTTGAACACGCTAGAGATCATCACGTTGTCTTTTTGGGGGTGAGTCTCTACGCTATCCTCAAAGAAATTCCTTTTCAAGGACTCCCTACTTGTTCCTATCGCAAAAGAGGAATTAGAGAAGTGCAGCCAGATATATCTTACTATCTAGGAGAGAAAGCGAATCTGATACCAAATGGGACTTCGATTATTGATTTAAATCAGTATCCTCCACCAGATTTAGTCATTGAAATCTCAAAATCTACCCTCAATGATGACTTAGGTAATAAACGCTTACTCTACGAAGAATTAGGGGTTAGTGAATACTGGAGTGTTAAGGTAGATGATCCTCAAATATTCGCTTTTGAAATAATCGATCGAGGTAGCAAAAGAATTGATATATCAAAGGTTTTACCTAATTTAAGACTTGCGGTTTTAGAGTCAGCTTTACAACAGGCACGCAGCAAGGATCAAAGTCAGGTGGGACGTTGGTTAATCAGTCAATTTCAAGGTTAACCCCATAAAATCGAGGCTAATATTATGCAACAGCTAGAAACTACTATCTCGACAGATTTATGGATTAAAGCTAGTTGGGAAGAATACTTAGAAGCAATTAAAAACTTCCCAGAAAATCAAGGAAAAAGTTATTATTACAATGGCTATTATCGATTAGAAATGACTCCTATTGGTAACGATCATGCCAGCGATCATGCTATTTTGATCTTCGCTGTTAGTCTCTATGCTACCCTAAAAAATTTGGCCTTTAATGCCAAAGATAATTGCAGTTTTCGCAAGTCTGGTTATCGAGAATTCCAACCGGATATATCTTATTATTTTGCAGAGAAAGCTAATCTGATTCCCTACGGTACTTCGATGATTGATTTAAATCAGTATCCCCCACCAGATTTAGTCATTGAAATCTCAAAAGACTTAGGTAGGGTTTGCTGAAAAAGCTTTTCCTGGGGGCAGGGTGTGGGGTGTGGGGTGTGGGGTGTGGGGTTTCATCGATTTTCAGGTGGTCAACTACCTAATTTTCAGGGAAAAAGTCCAAGTCTTATCCAACAAGGTTTTTAGATTTATTCAGCAGACCCTAGGTAATAAACGCTTACTCTATGAAGAATTAGGGGTTAGTGAATACTGGAGTGTTAACGTCGATTATCCCCAAATATTTGCTTTTGAAATAATCGATCGAGGGAGCAAAAGAATTGATATATCAAAGGTTTTACCTAATTTAAAACTCGCGGTTTTAGAGTCAGCTTTACAACAGGCACGCAGCAAGGATCAAAGTCAGGTGGGACGTTGGTTAATCAGTCAATTTCAAGGTTAAATCTTACTGTTTTTTGGCAGCCGCTTTCTCCAATAAAGACTCGGCAAAAGCGATGGCATCTGCTGCCGAATTTCCTCCCGTTAATTGTGCCAATTCTTCCCTTCTCGTCTGACGATTATCGAGAGAAGTAACCCGGACAACCGTGCGAATTTCCGAGAGATTAGTGGGATTATCTTCGGCAATCATTTGTTTATAAACGCGAAAATGGTGATCAGCTAAAGCAGCCACTAAGGGTTGATGAGTAACGCATAAAACTTGATATTGTTGACCTAATTGATCTAATTTATCGGCAATTGCCTGGGCAACTTTTCCCGATACTCCCGCATCAATTTCGTCAAAAATTAGGGTTGTCGCTGCCGATTGGGATTGGGAAAAACAGGACTTTAACGCTAGGAGAAAACGACTCATTTCTCCTCCGGAAGCGGTACTGGATAAAGGTTGGATTTTTTCCCCTGGATTGGGACTAAAATAAAATACCACTTGATCGACTCCCAGACTGCTAGGATTACCCGGGTTAATCCGACAGACAAAAATCACCTTTTCCATGGCTAAAGGTTTTAATTCCTGTACCAATTGTTTTTCTAGTTGACTAGCGGTTTGTTGTCGCAAAAAGGTCAACTGGGTGCTAGTTTCTCGATAGATGTTTTCCTGTTGCTGACAAATTTTTTCTAATTCTTCAATGGATTGTCCTTCTCCCGTCAACTCCGCTAATTCCTGCTGTAATTTCTGATAATAATCGAGCGCTTCGGCTAAACTTGGGCCATACTTGCGACAAATGCGCTTAAGTTGGACAATTCTCTCTTCTATCTCGTTCAATCTCTCGGGATCTGCCTCTAGACTATCCCCATAAACGTTGATTTCCTGTCCCGCTTCCACCACCTGATTTAATGCCGATCGCACCATCTCTAAAATTGGCTCTAAACTTGTATCATAAACCATCATATTTGTCAAGATATTTTCAGCTTTTCCTAACAAATCGGCGACGGCCGGTTGATCGCGATCGTTTTGGTAGAGTAGTTGATAGACTTGATAGCTGGAATTTTGCAAATCGACAGCGTGGGAGAGTCGGTTTCTTTCCTGTTCCAACTGTTCCAACTCGTCAGCGTCAGTTAAATTAGCTGATTCTAGTTCTTTTAGTTGATATTCTAATAAATCTAATCTCTGTAGGCGATTTTGTTCCGATTGCAACCTATTATTTAAAATATTCTTGCTTTCTTGCCAGTTAAGGTAGGCTGTGGCTACCTTTTCCCGCTGCCGCAGCAGCGATTCACCCCCGTAGAGATCTAATAATTCCCTCTGTCGATTAGCGTCCATTAACTGAACTGTTTGACCTTGGGCGGTGATTTCTACCAAAAAATCTCTTATTTGCGCCATTTGTTGGCGATTAGCGACGACTCCGTTAATCCGAGAACGAGAACGCAAGGAATTATTAGTAATCACTAATTCCCGGCTGATGGTCAGACTATTATCTTCTAATGGGTCAATTTCCTGACTTTCTAGCCAAGCAATTAATTCTGGAGTCAGAGAAAAAGTCGCTTCTAGGGTTGATTGTTGGCTTCCCTGACGGATGACGCGATGATTGACTTTACCACCGAGAACAATATCGATCGCATCTAATATAATCGATTTTCCTGCCCCCGTCTCACCGGTCAGTACATTTAATCCGCTGCCGAAAGTTAATTCTAAGCGATCGATGAGGGTAAAATTTTGAATTTGTAGGCAGGATAACATATATCAGTAATCAGTAATCAGTTGCTAAGTAGGTAGGCGTTAAAAATTATCAGACACCCCCCTTATTAAGGGGGGATTAAGGGGGGACTAAGGGGGGATCGGCACCCCCCTTATTAAGGGGGGACTAAGGGGGGATCGGCACCCCCCTTATTAAGGGGGGCAGGGGGGATCGAACCTAAAATCCATTTTTAATTTAATTATAACCAGTTACTTATTCTCATTATCTTTCAACATTCCCTAATTTTCCCCGAAACGGTAGCCTTTACCATAGACAGTATTAATTAGAGGTGTTTCTCCGGCCGCTTCGATTTTACGACGCAGTAAGCGCATCAGGGCAGGAACCACATTACTATTAGGTTGCTCCCCTTCTGACCAGAGATGCTGATAAATTTGTTCATGGGTGAGAAGTTGACCTGGATGGGTCATAAATAAAGTCAACAATTGTACTTCTTTTGCTGATAAACTGATCGTGCGACCGTGACGATAAGCCACTTGATTTTCGCTATCGAGTTCTAAATCAGCAGATTTTAATTTACTGCTATTACTAGCTTCAAAATTGGGAGAACGACGCAATAAAGCGCGGACTCTCGCTAATAATTCTCGCAGTTGAAAGGGTTTGACTAAATAATCATCAGCGCCAGCATCTAATCCCGCCACTCGATCATCTATGGTATCCTTAGCGGTTAGAAACAAAACGGGAGTGGTGTCCCCTTGATTGCGTAAATATTGACAGATTTGTAATCCGGATTGCTGGGGTAACATCCAATCGAGAATTAAGAGGTCATAATTATTCTCTTGTGCCAATTCTAAACCCGTCCGACCATTATCAGCAATATCAACTTCATAGCCTTCTTGAGCAAGAATTTGTTCTAAGGGTTCGGTTAATTCTTTTTCATCATCAACGATAAGTATTTTCATAAAAGTAAAAAAGATGGTGTTGGGTTTTGGGGTTTTGGGGTTTTGGGGTTTTTTAGTTGAATCTCCCCATTTCCCCTATCTCCCCATATCCCCATTTCTCCTAATTATCTATCTTTGGGTAATAAATTGCGCCATTCGAGAGGAATATAACTTTCAATAAATCTAGCCAGGGTTGGGTAATGACGCTGATACAAAACTCCCATATAGATAATACCAAGTCCCAGGGCGGTTAGGGCAAAGGGAAAGAAAATTGAATCGGCAAAGAGACGATAGGAGAGATAGGAAAGATAGGCAAATACTCCGATACCTCCGAAAACCACAAATAATCTTCTTTTTAGCAGGACGGATAATAACATCAATCCCAAGTTAATTAGACAGTACAAAAATCGTTGCGCTTCATTATCATCGATTAGGAGAGATAGACTAAACCAAAACATAATTAATCCGAATAGGTATAGCCAAAAAGCAAAATCTCCCCGACTGCGACGCTGACGTACATCAATTAAATAGGCAGTTATTAAACAGGCAATTCCAAACCAAAAGGATACCCACAGTCGCATTCTCCATATATATTCGTTCTCTCCAAATAGCAAAGGGGTTAAGTCCATTGACATATACCACAGACTAAAGGCGATCGGTGCAGTTAAAAAAGGAAATTTAACAAATCGCAAAGTTATTAATCCTGCGATAATCGTGCCTAATTCCATTAAAAACCAACCGCCTTTAGTCCAGCTATAGAAATCTGGATAAATGGCCATATTTCCGGCTTGCCAGTATCCTGTCCAGCGTTGTAAACCGTAGATTGCTAAGGGAGTCATTGCCACTGCCATGGTAAATAAAAGGCCGCCGGGGATTTTGAGATTTTGCTGAAAATAGAGATTTTTCCCCGCAAAAATAAAACAAATTGCATAAAACAGGGCGATAAAAAATAGGCCTGCACCGCCGAAACTCTCCCAAGCTTCGTTCATCAACCACCCCAGGGCAGAGATAACAATTAATGCCCCAAAATAATAGGCTACATTAGCAAAATTAAAGCGAGGGCGATTAACTTCATCTTCTTGGGGATAGCGGGACAAAAAAGCCGTCCATAAATTTTCAGCTTGGCTGGCAGTAATTAGGTTTTGTTGTACCGCCCAATCAAAATCTTCTCTTTCTAGTCTCATAATATTCTCTAGTCCTTAAGCTAAGATGTATTTTAACCGCTTATCCTAAGGATAAGGGAATAGGGCATAGGCGCAGATGTTAAATCCTGTAGTAAAACTTAACATTTACCGATTGCAACATCCGAAATCTGCAAAATAGAGTATAATTCAATCTATATTAACTATTATCGAAGACATCATGATAACTAAATCAGAACTCTATGAACAAGATTTTCAATTATGGCTGATAACAACAATAGGTCAGTTAGAACAAGGAGATTTTCAGGCATTAGATGTATCTCATTTGGTTGAGGAGTTAAAAGAATTGGGTAAATCAGATAAAAATGCCTTGGAAGGAAATTTAATGATTTTGCTGGCTCATTTACTGAAATTAAAAGTACAATCCTCCGCCCCTGAAAGCATGAAATCTAGCTGGTATAGCTCCATTGTCGAACACAGGGAACGAGTTGTCGCCTTACTAGAAAACACCCCTTCTTTGAAATCTCATGTAGCAATCGCCATCGATAAAACCTATCCTAAAGGTCGCAAAATTGCCATCAAGGAAAGTAAATTGGCTGACTTTGGAATTGCGATTCCTCCAGAGGAAGCATATCCCTTAGACTGCCCTTTTTCCTTAGAACAGATTCTTGACGAAGATTTCTATGGCTGATAATTCATATTTAATCCATCGGCTAAGACACTTTCAAAATGCTTCTAAAAAGTCTTCAAATCTCAAAAACTGGGAAGCTATACAAGTCACATCTGTTTCCCGATACTAAGCGATTCGACTGACTTTAAATAGAGCTCACAAGCTTTTTTGCCCAACCCTAGTTAATCAGCCTGCAAAGAATAAGTAAAAATTATAAATTTAAGGTAAATAATTAAAATATTTAAATATTTGGGGCGATTAGTTCAATGTAACAAGTAAGTTACAAGATTTTGATTTTCCCAGAATTTGCCAAAATTTAGCTGTAAATCGGGGTTGCCTACATTTAATAATATGGTATGATCGTGGTATGCTGTGGGCTTAGTTTAACCTTTAAGCTTTAAATCAACGGAAAACCAAGGCAATCAGGGGACTATATCGATTCTCTTGCCCAAAAAAAGCCGCTAGTGATGAGATTTTTTTATGTTGCAATTTTTGAAGTTTTGTAAAGGCTATTGACTTAAAACCAGAATTGTGCAACTCTCCCCGCTCCCAAGTCTGGCACTCATAGACAGTCAACAGCTAATCAAGTTGGGAACTAGGAGTTGACTTCTCCTCCTAGTCCCCTGTTTTTTAGGATATCAATTGCGATTAAGGTACTTCAGTCCAGCGCCTAAGCCTCCTAGTACCAGCAAACTCAGCACAGTTGACGGTTCGGGAACAGGGGCAGGGGCAGAAAAGTTAGAAATCGTCACACTAGCCCGTCCGCTGGTGTTGTCTCTAGTGAAAATACGGAAACCAAAGCTGTCGCCAGCTAGGACGTTAAACGTCGATGTCCCGTTTTGGACAACACCTCCCCCATTATTAGTTACTTGGGTGAAGCTGCCGTTGAGCAGATATCCGAAGGGATCCCAGAAAGGCACATCAGCAGTCGAATAGTTCCAATTAAACGTCACCGTCCCAGCCGCAGCCGCAGTGGTGGTGTAGTTTGTGGTTCCAGAACTGCCAGAAAAATTGTTCCCCCCAGTCAGGCTAATAGACGCGGGAGCGCCGCCGGTATTAACCGACCCGTCGGCATTACTATTGGCAAATGTCCAGTTAATGGGAGCGTAGGGAGTTTGGAAACCGAACACTGTTGCGGCACTAGCACCAGAAGCAGCGGCTAGGGTGAGGCTAACAGTAGTGACAGTCATTGCGGTCTATGACCGCAATGACTCGAATAATTTTGGCGATTTGGTGGCCATGGCTCTAAAAATAAATTAATGTACCCCTTAAGGTTAAGGTTGATCAAAATATTTTTCAAGAGGATTTTTTATGAAAATATTCAATCCTATCTATAGAAATAAGCAAATGGTTGGTTCTCTTATTCTTTGTGTGATCGGTGTAACTTATATAGTAGCGATCGATCTTTGTGTCCTTTGTGTCTGGAGTGGTTGGTTTCACTCATTCGCCCGCAAATCTACTCAAATCTGGCGCTGCTGATTTTTTATCTCAGTTTGAAGAGGGGCTAAAAACTGGGGCAATGTGGACATCGATCGAAAGACTAAGCTAAACTGGTAATGACTATGTATTAGGGCGGAGGTCAACGGATACAACTATGGACAATTTGGAGGTAAAACAAAAACCGATCCGGTGTTTAGAAGATGCGATCGAAAGGTGTCAAACTTTAGGAATGCGGGTTAGTCGTCAGCGTCGCTATATTTTAGAATTGCTGTGGCAAGCGCAGGAACACCTATCAGCGAGAGAAATTTATGATCGCCTCAATCTGCAAGGAAAAAACATCGGTCATACCTCAGTGTACCAAAACCTAGAAGCCCTATCGGGTCAAGGCATTATCGAATCTGTGGAACGCTGGGACGGCAGACTCTACGGTAACATCAGCGATTCTCACAGTCACGTCAATTGTCTGGACAGTCAACAAATTATCGATGTGCATATCCAACTTCCCCCGGAATTAATTAAACAGGTCGAGGCATCGACGGGGGTAAAAATTACCGATTATCGCATCGATTTCTATGGCTATAAACAAAATAAATGAGCCGGATAACTGTATAATTGACCCTGTGAATAGTATCCGTTGACAGGCTGCAACTCTTGTGATCGATCGCCCTCTCACCTTAATTATCATCGATAATGACCCGATTTTCCGCTTGGGTCTGGTGCAGGCCCTGTCGCGGATAGAAAATATTAGTATCGTCACCGAAGGGGATTTAGAAACAATTTTCGCTTTGACTCTTAATCCGGCCCCCGAAATTATTATTATTGATCCTCTCTTTGATTGGTCTTACTGTGAAATTCTCCACTCTCGCTATCCTGAAAGTAAAATTGTTCTATTAACCTTTCCTCTCGACTCCCGACAGCAACTAATCGCCAGAGAATTAGGCATCGCCGGTTATATTCCCAAAGGCACAAACCTAGAGCAATTTATCACTATTTTAGGGCAAATTTCCCGGGATGAATCCCCGGATGTTGCCCCTTCTGCTCTCACCATTGCTACCCGTACAAGTTTAGCTCCTAGCCATTGGTTAATCACTGCCGGAAAAACGGGATTAAATCGCATCGAAAGTGAATTACATTTAATTGATCTCCACCTCAATCAACAGTCTTTATCCGGCTTTGATCGCTTTTATTGGCAGGGAAGAAAACGAGAACTTTTAGCAGCCCTATGGCTAGTGAGAAAACTAATTCCCCTGGAAGGGAGCTATTACAATTCAGCTTCAGTCACACCCCCGGTAATAATTAACAATATCGATCGAGAATTACCAATTTTAAGCCGCGAGCGTCCCCTGTGTGTTTCGGCGGTTTTTGAGTCCACTTTAGCGGTCATTCGATCGCCTTTAATTAATAGAACAAAGATTAGTTTTGAAATTGATGTTTTACAGGATAATCGGCAGCGGGAATTATTGTATTTAGTTCTCGATGAAATTCGTAAAAATGTCGATGAAATGAGATATTTACAGATTAGCAGCGGGGAATTAACCAGTCGCTTAAATCTGATTATTTACGATATCTGGGAGAAAGTTACCCGTAAATTTTTAGAAATTAATGCCTCGGTTTATGATGAAATTAGTAAAAGCAGACTTAACGAAATTATTCTGGAAGAAAGAGAGGCAATTCAAACAGAAATCCTCAATAAAATTCCTTTTACTCTTGACTTATTTTCCTATTTAGTGTACGAAAATAGTTTAACTATTGACGGAGTAGGATACCGAGCTAATGCTCCTGAAACTATCACCAGAGCCGAAATTCTCCTGCAAAATCTCATTCATAATATTGCCAATGCAGTGACGGTAATTATTCTCAATAACTTCTCGGAATCCGAAAGAGTCAAACAAAAACTTTACCGGTCAGAATTTCTCATCGCCAGAAAATTAGCTAAAATCCGCAATGAATTATCTTGGAAATACCGACGGCAACAATACTGGCAAGACCCCAAAGATATATTTGAAAGTCAATATCAATTATTTCACTATAGCGAGGGAGAAATCCAATCTCTAGCCATTTATTCCCCTCGACAGGAAGAATTAAATAGTTTAACAGGCATACCCTGGTTAGTTTCGATCGCCTTAGAATTAAGAGACTCTTTATCTCCTCGTTTACGCGCTTTTTTTCGGGTGGTGGGTAAGGGAGTAGTCTATATTCTTATCCAAGTTATCGGTCGCGGTATTGGTTTAGTAGTTCGCGGGGTTTTACAGGGAGTCGGTAACACTTGGCAGGAAGTCAAGGGTAAAAAGGGATCATGAATTATGACTGATAACTGATAACTGATAACTGATAACTGAAGTAGTTATAATTAAATTGAAGATGGATTTTGCCTCTGATCCCCACTGCCCCTAGGGTTGATTCATAGTAGGGTTGATTCATGAATCAACCCTACCCTGCCCCCTTGATCAGGGGGGTGTCTGACAACTTTTAACACCTATCTACTTAACTGAAGTGACAGTAACTTTTACAATTCCTTGTCAAAACTGTATTTATCGCGAATTTGTCCGACAAAAAACTGTCCTTTCGATGGTGCGGACTGAAAGTCTTTATATACTGCCAAAGGTAGATCATGATAAAGATAGATACCACCGTGATTAAATTCCACTTTCAGAATTTTTTTGTCCTGATCGTAGTCAAAAGATTTAATCGCTGTACTTTGACTTTTTAATAAGGGGAAAGCAATCACATCGCGAATACTGGCAGAATCGGTTAATAACATGATCAGGCGATCGATGCCAATTCCTAAGCCTCCCGTGGGGGGCATTCCGTATTCTAAAGCGGTTAAAAAGTCCTCATCAACTCCCTGCGCTTCCAAATCTCCAGACGCTTTTTTGAGTGCCTGTGCTTCCAATCTTTGCCGTTGATCGATGGGATCGGTTAACTCAGAAAAACTATTAGCTAATTCCCGTCCAACCACATATAATTCAAATCTTTCCACGAGGTCAGTTTTTGAGCGATGGGGTTTAGCTAAAGGCGAAATTTCCACGGGAAAATCTAGCACAAAAGTGGGCTGTATTAGGGTTTCTTCGACTTTTTGTTCAAAAGCTTCATTTAAGAGCTTACCGATGGTTTTACAGTCCTCTGGAACGCCAATGCCGGCATTTTCTGCGGCAATACGAGCCGACTCGAAATCCTCAAAACTATTCAAGTCAACCCCGGTTATTTCTTGGACTAATTCGTGCATAGTCACTCGTCGCCAAGGGGGAGTTAGGTCAATTTCCCTGTCTTGATAGGTGATTTTCAGCGTACCTAAAACATCTTGTGCAGCATTAACAATAATGTTTTCGGTTAACTCCATCATGTCATAATAATCGGCATAGGCCTGATAGATTTCGATGGAAGTAAACTCGGGGTTATGTTTAGTAGAAACCCCTTCATTACGAAAAATTCGGCCTAACTCAAAGACTTTTTCAAAACCACCGACTATTAATCTTTTTAGATGTAATTCGGTGGCAATGCGGAGATATAACTCCATCTCCAGCGTATTATGATAGGTGATAAACGGTCTAGCATCGGCTCCTCCCGCTTCACTTTGTAGCACGGGAGTTTCAATTTCAATAAAACCTTCTTGGTCTAAATATCTCCGAATAGAAGCAGTAATTTGGGCGCGACGGCGAAAAGTTTGTCGCACTTCCGGATTAACAATTAAATCCACATATCTTTGTCGATAACGTTTTTCTACATCGGTTAAACCGTGCCATTTATCCGGTAGAGGTAAGAGGGATTTGGTGAGAATTTCGTACTCGTTAACATAGATAGATAATTCGCCGCGTTCTGTGCGTTTAATTGTGCCTTTTGCTCCTAAAATATCGCCTGTATCTGTTAATTTAATCACTGTGTTAAAGGCATTCGGCACGGCGGACATAGTTTCACTAATGCGTTTTTTATCGAGGTATAATTGAATCGTTCCCGTTTCATCTTGCAGGTTAAAAAAGGCTAGTTTACCCATAATTCTTCGGGCAATAATCCGACCAGCAATTGCTACTTCTGTGCTAATTTCTTCCCCCGGTGCTAAGTCAGCGTACTGCTCTTGTAATTGTTGAGCGTGAGCGGTGGATTTCCACTGGTAAGCGTAGGGATTTAAGCCAGCTTTTTGCAATCCTGCCACTTTTTCTAAACGAGCGGCCCGGATTTCTTCGAGGGTAGAGGAGGGTTGATTTTCAGGATTTTGTGCTTGAGATGCCATCGTTTTCTAAGAGGAACAATTCTGGGGAATTTTTAGGTGTTGGGGATTTCAGTTATCAGTTATCAGTTATCAGTTATCAGTTTACTGTTTACTGTTTACTGTTTACTGTTTACTGTTCACTGCTCACTGAAAAATTATCGTCCCATTTCTCGCTTTAATTTTTTCAATTCTTCTTCCATTTCCCATTCTTTAAATTTTAGATCGAGATTATCGTAGTTTGAGCGCTGATAGTCCGATTCTTGGGGTTGATCCCAAAAAGTGGTTTCCCAGTCAGGGGACTGATTTTTAGGGGCTTTTTCGGCTTTAATTTGCACTTCTTGACGACGTTGTTGGACTTGTTGCAGTAACTCTTGGGATTGAGTCAGACGTTTTTTCACCCCTTCCATCCGTCCCCAAAGTTGATTACCCTGACGGAAGAGGGCCGCCTCGCGTTCACTAGCAGCCTTAAGCAAGTCCTGCCGTCCAGCGGCCTTAGCCTTATCAATTCTAGCGTGCCAAGTTTGGATATCTTGGGCAGTGGCCAAAATTTGCTGTTCGAGACGTTGACGCTCATTTTCTAGGGCGCTAATTAGTTTAGCAGTATCGCGCTCCTGTTCGCGCAGTTGTTCCACCAGCGCCTGTAATTCTAATTGGGGATGACTTCTGAGAAATTCTTCCAGTTGGGTTTCAAGAAAGCGACTGACATCATCAAATAGATTGCCCATCTGTGCAGTATCCTAAATTTGCAATTAAAGTCTAGGAGCGATCGATTTTAATCCCCCTCTTTTTAGCATAGGCTAGATCAACCCTAGATTTAAATGGGGTCTGCTGAAAAAGTTTTTCCTGGGGGCAGGGTGTGGGGTGTAGGGTTTTACCGATTTTGAGGTAGTCAGTTACCTAATTTTCAGGGAAAAAGTCCAGGAATTTTACCCCCGATCCCTCCAATGGTCGGCACTTTTTGAGGTCAAAAAAGTCTAAAAGCCTTATCCAACAAGGTTTTTAGATTTATTCAGCAAGCCCTAAATATATTTGGGAAAAGTAGTACAAAAATGTTATTCGGTTGTGGGTTAGGCAGGGGGAAACCCGTATAATAAAACTAAGTAGCTGGTTATAATTAGGGTTTGCGGCAAAAAGTTTGTTGGTGGGGTTAGGAGTCGGTCGTCAGTAGCCGGTCGTCGGTCGTTTCAGGCTTTGTTGCCCTCTCTTTTTGTACCAACTTATGTACTACAAGAAGGATAATGCCAGGTTTTTGAGAGTCCCAATCCGATTTTCGCAGCATGAACATCGGATTTTAACAGGTCAAAAGCCTTATTTTAAAAGGGTTTTACCATTATTCAGCCAACCCTAAGTAGGGTTGGCTGAATAAATTTGAAATGTAGGCAAAGTAAAGGTTTTGGGGCTTTACGAGCGAAACAGGTGCAAGATTTTGAGAGAATCGTCGTTCAAAACCTTGCGTCTTCATCGGCCCGCG
>VYLH01000058.1_pt1 | contig 25513 bp, 25 predicted proteins | sample 5114361 | NCBI WGS metagenome assembly VYLH01 (sample SAMN12291772, study PRJNA351875) | freshwater metagenome | isolation source: freshwater lake | place: USA: Michigan, Kent Lake | collected 2013-08-15
ACCTGTTTGTGCCTTAAGTCCTTCCCTGTATGGATTTCAGCTACTTTTGAGCGTAGGCGCTCTCATCGAATTTTATTTTAAGTTAATTATTTGCATAACAATTCCCGAAGAGCCTAATTTAAGTTTCAAGAAGAATGAACCCGATCTTTTTTACGATGGGGGTAAAAGTGATTTTCAATTTCTCAGGTTGAAAGATGAATCCAGATTAAGCTATCTCAACGATAAGAGGACAAGCCAATGTTTGAAGATTTTACCTATATTACCGATGAGGCTTTTTTAGAGAATTATTGGTGGGAAGAAAAAGTTATCTGTCCCCACTGCCAGGGCAAAGAAAGAATCTATCTAGAGACGGAGAATGAATCCGTCCCCTGTAAATTCTGTGAGGGTAAAGGCATTATTAAACGAAAACAAGAGGAAACTAACTATTCCTAAAAATCTGTAAAATTAGATACCATACATTAAAAATATTCTTGAGTTAAAACCTCTGGCTGACATTGTTTAATTTCGCTGTTAATTCCCAGGGCAGATTCCGATTGGAGGTCTTCGATATAACCGGATTGATGGGATAAAGCTTCCGAAAAACTCTCAAAAGGACCGAAATAATAGAGACATTTCGGCTGAGTGGTGGTGATCTCTATCCACCAAGGTTGAGGTAGTAAACTAGGCTTAATCGGGGCAGTTTCTGGGTCAAGAGGCCTTATACTGAGAATCTTGGCCCCTTGGCGCAGGAGGCGCTGTGTTTCTTGACTCATGCGGCTTTTAGGTACTCGCAGCACTGTCCGGGAGAAGCGTTGAGGCAAAGAGCCAGAAGAACCGGAAAAAACAACTTCATAGAGAAATATTTGATTCTCTCCCTGATTATTAGCCTCTAGCATACAGAAAAGATTCTCTTTTAAGGGTAAGGGTTAAAAAACAGACGCTACTTTGAGCAGATGACTCAAGCAAAATCATCTCCTAACAGAGTAGCGCATCTTGATACCATAGCATAGAGCGGCAAAAAGTTAGGTTTTGACCTACTCTCCCCTCACAGCATAGCTTGACGAGAGATTCTTCAACAAGAAGAACCCGATAGAGTTCTTTATGATGCTGTAGCCGAATCTAGGGCCGTTATCTTAATGGTGAGGTACAAAGTTTTTGTTTTTTGGAGTCGGTGGTCGATGCCAAATCCTCTTATACTTCATCTTTATGAGAAACCCTGTCAATAGGGTTTGCGGCAAAAAGTTTTTCCTAGGGGTAGGGTGTGGGGTGTAGGGTGTAGGGGTTTCCCCATTTTTGAATTGGCGAATTACCTAATTTTCAGGGAAAAAGTCCCTAAATTTTCCCACCGAACAATCCAATGGCTGGCACTTTTTGATTTCAAAAAGACCAAAAGATATTAGCCAAAAAGGTTTTTATATTTATGCAGCAGTCTCTCAATAATATTGACAACAAATAGAGTTTTTAAACAAATATGCAGCCACCAAAATTAAGCTTAGGAACCAGATTATTTTTATCCCATCTCCTCGTTATGGTGGTGGGATTGAGTAGCTTTATTATCATTGCTAAATTATCTTCTCCGCGAATGTTTGTTTTGCGTTTGGAACAGTTAGAAAGGCAGGGATTTTTTACCGTGCGATCAGCGAGAACTTTCTTGGTTAGGGGTTTTGAGACAGCTTGGGATAGTAGTGCCATTTGGTCATTCATTGCGGGAGGAAGTACGGCTGGTTATCTGAGTTTTTTGGTTTCTCAACGCATTATGAAACCGGTAAAACAAATGAAACAAATCACTAAAAATTTTGCTGAAGGGGATTTATCGGCGCGAGTTCCAGAAAGCGAAATCCCAGAATTAAATCAATTAGCCATCAGTTTTAATCAGATGGCGATTAGTTTAGCCGATGTGGAAAAACGGCGCCAGGAATTAATCGGTGATCTTACCCACGAATTACGCACCCCTTTAACTGTGGTACGGGGATATTTAGAAGAATTAGCCGATGGTGCGATCGAACCTAATCCAGAACTTTATCAGAAATTAGTGAAAGAAACCCGCAGGTTAGAACGTTTAACCCACGATCTACAGGAGCTATCGCGAGCGGAATCTGGTTATCTATCGATTAAAATGCAACCTGTTAATTTATTGCCTTTGTTAAATTCTCTCATCGAAAAATTTGCCGATCAATTATTAGAAGATGGACCGACTTTACAGTTAGATTGTCCCCCCAATTTACCATCTGTCATGGCCGATCCCGATCGCCTCGAACAAATCTTAGTTAATCTGCTCGGTAATGCCATTCGTTACACCGATAATGGTGCAATTACCCTGCAAGTGACAAGGGACAAAAATCGCCTACAAATTGCCGTTATCGATACAGGAATTGGCATCGCAGCAGAGGATTTACCCTTTATTTTCGAGCGCTTTTGGCGGGCCGATCGTTCTCGTTCCCGTTATTCTGGGGGTAGTGGTATTGGTTTAGCGATTACCCGTCGTTTAGTGGAATTACACCAAAGTCAAATCGAGGTGGAAAGTGAATTAGGTAAAGGCAGCACTTTCCGTTTTTCCCTAGCAATATCGGCCAATTTTCAGTGAACAGTGAACAGTAATCAGTAATCAGTAAACTGAAAACTCACATCTGATAACTGATCACTGATAACTGATCACTGATTAAATGCCGTGACTTTTGCCGATCACCCAATGACGACGGAAGAAGCGAGCGAGCGAGGTTTCTTCTAAGGATAAGTAAATCGGTCTTCCGTGGGGACAGGTGCGGGGATTACGGGTATTTTGCCAATCATCGAGTAAATTCTGCATTTCTTTTAAACTTAAAGCTGTACCGTTGCGGATAGCACTCCGGCAAGCGGTAGCAACCTGAGCGGTTTGTAAATCCCCCCCTAAACTTAATTCTAGTAAAGCATCAGCCCGATCCTCGCGTTCTTTGAGTAGAACAGGAATACTACGAATTGCCCAAGAGCGATCGCCAAAACTAGCAATTTCTAATCCTAAACGTTGTAATTGTTCGATTTGTCGAGTAGTTAACTGATTTAAGATGATCGGAGTATCTAACGGCACGATTTCCCAGTTATCCTCTAAACGTTCGTACAAAACCCGCTCATGGGCAATATGTTGTTCGACTAACCATAATCCGTGAGGATGTTCGGCAACTATGTAAGTTTGGTGAATTTGGGCTACTGCCTTTAATTCCAGCCGATTTTTCGGGGATTTCTCCCCTATTGTATAGGTGCTTTTTTCTTCGGCAGCCTTGAGAATTTGACTGACGCGCTGATTTTGCGCTTTTTCGGGTATATGTTCGGGATTTAGTCCTAACGCCTTGTCTATGGCTGAAATTATCTGTTCTTGCCAAAAAATGAGGTTATGCAGGTATATTTCCGCTTTGGCTGGGTGACGATTCCAATCGATCGAACGAGGGTTAAGATGTAAATGGAGAAAACAAACGGGATAGCGATCTTTAGGGACTGTGCGAGCGAAAGCTTCAAATATTGCCTGTTCTAACTCCGATGAGCGCACCATTCGCCCATTAACAGCAATTCTAACCCAATCTGGTTGATGGCGAGAAATGCGATCGGGCAAACCAATGACTAATTCAATTTGAGCAGATTCTGCGTCAGGAGTCGTTAAGTCAAGTTTTAGGGATACTAAATCGTTCAAATGCAGAGATTTAACTAATTGGGGTAATATTTGACTGGCATCCTTACCCGGACTAATGCGTAACCAATCTTGATGATCTTGAAAAACCTGCCAAGTAATTTGGGGATGACAGAGAGCAAAATTATGAATTAAAGTCTGTATATCCTTTAATTGTTTTTTAATTGACGGTAAAGCTTGACGACGCACGGGAAAGTTACCAAAGAGATTCTCTACCGTGACGATAGTACCGATAGCTATAGGAATCGTTTCTAAATTACCCGGCTCGCCTTGGTGATTGTAAAGACAATAACAACCTAAATCATCGTCATGGCGACTGGCAACCCGCAGATGCGCCACCTGTGCGATACTGTGCAAAGCTTCACCACGGAATCCGAGACTGGTAATCTGCCAAAGATCGTCCCGTTGGCGGATTTTGCTGGTACTGTGGGCATAGCTACACAGTTGCAAATCTTCTCTAGACATTCCCCTGCCGTTATCCGATACTTGTATTCGCCAGTTTTGGGGAGATATATCGATGGTAATCCTATCTGCCCCCGCATCAATGGCATTTTCGACTAATTCTCGCACCACAGCGCCTAAAGAGTCGATTACCTCTCCTGCGGCAATTAAATCGATTACGTCTTGGGGTAAAACTTGTATGGGCAAGGTCATCAATTAATGGTTTTAGCCAAGGGCAAACTCGGTATATTGTCGCACAGGGGGCCCATGGTAAGCTAAAACGATGTCTTGTTTGGGGACTCCCCTAGCTACCAATTTATCAGCGATCGCTGCTGCCGTGCCGTCCTGCTGCACCCAGATTTTATTACTAATAATATCAACGGGAATTATACAGCCATAAATGCCCGTGCTGCTGTCCCCGTAACCGAATCAAAAAATGTTTCGGTTTTGACGGGATCACTAGGCTCTCTCAGTAGGGAATCTGATTTTTGTGAATTACTGTTTGAAAGAGTCCCCGACCGAGAAAATATTGATAGAGTATTGATTAGGAGACTAGGAAAAATTCAACTTTAAGAGGATTGTCACTGATGACAGCAGTTACCGAGAATGATCTGAAAAGGTTAGAAGATTTAATCGTTAGCGGACAGAAAGCGATCGAATCCCGACTAACAGCGATCGAGTCCCGACTGACAAACCTAGAAAATGGACAGAAAGCGATCGAGAACAGTCTAGGAGAAATTAAAGGAGATATTAAGGCCTTAGATGCCAAAGTTATGGGACTAGAAAAGCGGGTTGACGATCTTAACGCACGAGTCAACATTACGACCATTGGATTCCTTAGCATTGTCGGCATTTTGGTGACAGGAATGCTGACTATTGCCAGCAAAACAGTCTTTTTCCCCTAGTCCCTAGAATGATACTAAATCCTGTGTAAAAGGTATGGGATAGTAGGTGAGCGCCAGAGCGGGGAAAAACAATCGATAACTTGGCAGTTAATCAGACTATTAAAAACGGATTTGGTGTAAGACGGCCTAAATAAGTCGATATATGGTTCTGCTCGCTGTCTATGTCGGGGAGAAATCCCTCTGGCATTTCTCCAGTGCGGAATGTAGGCTAAAAATTGGCCCAGTCAGGAAATCTTGATGTTAAATTCCCCAAAAATTGCGCTAGGATCGGCTTCATAGCACAGGAAAGGCGATCGAGTGGGATAACCGATCCTGTGGCTTGAGAAGGTGACTGTATAATTGTTAGAGTGTCAATAGATCAATTCCAGAGGAATCATGAGCAATATCCAAGATAAAATTCAAGAAGAGCTAGAAAACGCCAGAGCCGTCTGTAGTACGGAAGGTGCCACCTCTGGCGAATGCGCCGCCGCTTGGGATGCGGTGGAAGAATTACAAGCAGAAGCCGCTCACCAACGTCAGGACCACCCCCAAAAAACCTACTTCGAAAATTATTGTGATTCTAATCCCGATGCCGCCGAGTGTCGCATTTATGAAGATTAATGCAGTCAGGCAGCGGTTTTTTCTCTCCTCACAGTAGAATCCTAGCTTTAGGGCGATCTCAGCTATAAAGGGATCGCCCCTCGTTTTTTTGTTTGTTGGTCAAGCTGTGGCCGATTTTGGCTCCTGCGTCCGAAGACAGTAAAATATTGACAGTGTAATTATGTCTGAATAGTTTATGAATCAACTTTGGTTTCGTCCTCTCGTTTGGATAGATTATCGTTTAGCCGTCCTATTTACGGTGATTATTCCGGCAATTTTGTTAATTTGGTCTTTATTTGCAAAAATCGAATCATTACAAAAATTGTTGATTATCTATTGGCGAGTGGCTAGTCTTTTATTAATTACTGTATATTTAATGATCGCTTCCTGGCCGATTGGTTTTGTTACCAGTTTTTTAGCTAAGATTTTAATCCCGATTTCCCTCTGGTTTTGGGTGGATATTAACGATGAAATTAAAGATTTACCCTCCAGTCCAATTAAATTTGTCACCACTGCTTGGCGTTGGGCAGTAACGATTTATTGTCCTTTGGGCGCAATTTCTACCTTACCTTTTCTCTCCTGTGCTATGTCAGGGGAATTGCTAAATTCTCCCTATTGTCAAGTTTGGCAGGAAGCACCTTGGCAGTTTCGCGAGATTTTTCATTCAGAAGCTACCGCTAATGTTTTGGGCTTTTTTGGTTTAGTTGGTCTCTCTTTTTATACTCTCTATTTTGCCCATTTTCTTCTTATTCGCCTTGGCAAACAGGGACGTTCAGCTTTACAATAGGAGGTCTTTAGCTATCGATAATTAGCCATTTTTCTATGAATATTGGTAAACAACTCGAACAATACACCCTCAAAAATCCCCAAGAGGTTTTATTAGTGACTATTGCTGTGGATGGGGAGGAGGAAGAAATCTCTATTTTTAAAGGTTTTTCTAGTTCCCTTACCCGCAGCACCCCCTACGATCCCGATATTCCGATCATTCCTGAAACTGCTAGAGTTATTAAGATAGATCGTCTTGCTAGTCCTTATCATCCCCTTAATCCTCGCTATATCCAAGAAAATCTTACCTTAGAGGAAATGCAATCTTTACTGATTAATTGAAACGGTAATTTTGCTTGGATAATATCAGCACTCATCTTGAGCGATTTAACAGCTTTTATTTACCATCCATAAACTTTGTCTATCTAGACAAGAGGTAAATTTTGCGGCGTTTTAGTGGTAAAATTACCAAAGAACAATAATCGCTGCCAGTATTCAAGCTGTCAAAGTGGATTTCATCCTCGGTATCGATCGAGAACAATCAAAAAACTGGAGAATAATCTGGAGAATCTATGCAACTTAAACAATCTAACCAAGAACTGTTACAAATTGAGTATTTAGCCACCGGTGCCACGGGACAAAACATGGTTAAAGATGATGGCAAAGATGTGATTGAAGGATTAACTAAAACCCCCAAAAGTTTACCATCTAAATATTTTTATGATCGGCAAGGTTCGCAACTTTTTGAAGAAATCTGTCAATTGCCAGAATATTATCCCACTAGGACAGAAACCGCTATTCTCCAAGAATATGCTCAAGAAATTGTCGCCTATACAGGAGCCTGTGAATTGATCGAATTAGGTAGTGGTAGTTCCACTAAAACTCGTCTGTTATTGGACGCTTACTATCAGCAACAAAAATCCTCTAAATATGTACCTATCGATGTTAGTGAAACTATTCTCCAAGCTAGTGCCATAGAATTACAAAAAGAATATCCTAATTTACTTATTCAGGGGTTAATTGGAACCTATGAACAGGCCCTAGCCTATTATCAAAATGCTTCCGATAATACCAGAATGATTTTTTTCTTGGGAAGTTCGATCGGTAATTTTTCTGCGGCTGAATGTGATAAATTCTTAGAAGAAATTGCCACTGTCTTAAAAGCTGGAGATTATTTTTTATTAGGGATTGATCTCCAAAAACCAGCGGCAATTCTAGAAGCAGCTTATAATGATGCCCAAGGGGTGACAGCAGCTTTTAATTTAAATATGCTTTCCCATTTAAATTGGCGTTTTCAAGCTGATTTTAACCTTGATTTATTTAGTCATCAAGCTATCTATAATCAAGACAAATCCCAAATTGAAATGTATTTAATTTGTCAAAAAACTCACCATGTTCATCTTAAAAAACTCGATTTAACAGTTAATTTTCAAGCATCAGAAAGTATTTTGACAGAAATTTCGCGTAAATTTAACCTAGAAACTATGCAAAAAGACCTAGAATCAAAGGGATTAAAACCCCTTAGGGTTTTCACCGATCCTGAAAATTTATTCGGCTTAATTCTCTGTCAGTTATACCTGTAAATAACGAAAACATTATCATCAGTAATAGAGGCATAAAAACATGGAAAAGATTCAAGCACAGGCTCCTATATCTCTAAATAAATGTAGTCGAGAAAATCTACTGGACTATTTTGAAAATGCTTGGCAATTAGAAGATATGCTGTTAAAAAGCATCATCAAAGAAGAAGCTTTTTATTGTAACCCTGACGATTTAAGAAATCCCCTCATTTTTTATTTAGGTCATGCTGCCGCTTTTTATCTTAATAAATTGCAGCTGGTTAACCTATTAAAAAAAAGCCCTAATCCTGACTACGAATTATTGTTTGGAGTGGGAGTAGATCCAGGAACTCCCGCAGAATTAAACTCTGCTATCGCCCATATTCAGTGGCCCGGGGTGGCTAAGGTTTGGGAATATCGGCAACAAGTCTATGAAATTGTGGTCGAAATAATTAAAAATACCCCCCTTAATCTTCCTATTCATCCTCAGCATTCTCTCTGGTCATTAATGATGGGAATTGAGCATCAGCGTGTTCACTTTGAAACATCTTCAATGTTACTCAGACAACTGCCCTTAGATTGTCTGCAACGTCCTTCAGGTTGGCATTATGCCCCTGCTTTTGGTCAAGCTAGTCCTAATCAAATGGTGGCGGTTTCTGGGGGAATAGTAGAAATTGGTAAACCCCAAGATTCTCCTGTTTATGGTTGGGACAACGAGTATGGTTATCGCCAAGTTCAAGTTAACAATTTTCTGGTGAGTAAATATATGATTACCAACGGAGAATTTAAAGAATTTGTCCATAATGGTGGCTACGAAAATCCCAGTTATTGGGATGAAGAAGCTTGGCAATGGAAAAATCATTATCGAGTCAAATATCCTAAATTTTGGCTGGTAGATGAGCGAGGAAATTATCAATATCGAGCCATGTTTGATGCTCTCGATTTACCTCTTGATTGGCCGGTAGAAGTGAACTATTATGAAGCGATCGCTTACTGTCGTTTTCAAGGTCAAGGAATACGTTTAATGACGGAAGCTGAGTGGAATTTAGTCACCTATGGCAGTCAAAAAAATCGATGTTATACCCTAGAAAACGATAAATTTGATGACTATAACCTCAATTTAAAATTCTGTTCTCCCACTCCCGTGGGAATGTTAAAAAATACGGGCAATAACTCAGAAATTTATGACTTACGCGGTAACGTCTGGGAATGGCTAGAAGATGATTTTAATCCCTTAACTGACTTTCAACCCCATTACCTCTATGCTGACAATTCCACTCCTTTCTTTAATAGTCAACATAAAATGATGTTAGGAGGAGCTTGGGTGACTAACGGCACAGAAATCCTACCCTACTATCGCAATTGGTTTCGCCGGAATTTTTATCAACACGCTGGTTTTAGAATCGCGCAAAGTCTTTAGGTAGGGTGTGGGGTGTAGGGTGTGGGGTGTAGGGTGTGGGGTTTTATCGATTTTCAGGGAAAAAGTGCCTAAAATTTCCCTGCGATTACTCTAAGAGTCGGCACTTTTTGATGTCAAAAAAGCCTAAAGATATTATTCAACAAGGTTTTTTAGATTTATGCAGGCAACCCTAGGTAATTGCCAATTTCAAGAAAAATTTTTCGGAAAAGTCGTCCCTCGATCGCTACAATAGAACCTAATAGAATGCCGATAAACTCGATCGCCATGAATCAACCTGCAATTTTTCATCTCGCTATTCCGATTACCGATGTGTCCACCGCTAAAAGCTTTTACTGTGATGGTTTAGGTTGTTTAGCGGGAAGGGAAACCGAGAAAGCGATTATCTTAAATTTCTATGGTCATCAGGTAGTCGCTCACGTCACCGAAATGCCTCTTACTCCGCAAAATAGCATTTATCCTCGCCATTTTGGTCTAATTCTGCCGGATGCCAGCGATTGGGACAATCTTCTCGCACAAGCGCGAGTCAATCAACTAAAATTTTATCTAGAACCAAAAACTCGCTTTACTGGGGAGATAACCGAACATAAAACCTTTTTCCTGGAGGATCCTTTCTATAATCTCCTGGAATTTAAACATTATCGCCACTACGAAGCTATTTTTGCCAGTCGGGAATTAACAGCGATCGGCGATCGAGCTTAAAATAAACAACAGGTGACTTTTTGTAACTGGTTAGTCCTATCTTCAACTGCGACAAAAACAGGGGAACTTCGCTCAGATTTTCTCATCAAAACTAAAAAAACCTTGGCTGGCAATGATCAATTCTTAGGAAATCTATGAAAAAAATTTTATTGTTAACCCTATTCATTATCGGTCTAGGATTTGCTCTCTTTAACTTTACTGGATTAGCAAATCGTGGCGAATATCAATCAATTTTGATCGACTTTAAAGACGATATACCCGTCAGCGTCCTCGATGAGCAGTTAAATGCTATCAACAAAAAAGCGGGAAAAACCACCAGTTTAAATAGTATTTTTTCCATCGATGAACATCTTTACATTATCGATGGAGATAGCAAACTCCTGAAAAATCTCCGCAATTCCGACCTAAAAAAATACACCGAATCGATCGAACCCGATTATATTTATCATGCTTTTATCGCCCCTAACGACCCCGACTATAGCAAACAGTGGAACCTGCGGGGAATTAACATCGAACGCGCTTGGGAAGAAAATCACGGTGAAGGGATCACCGTCGCCGTTATTGATACAGGTGTATCAAAAGTTCCCGATCTGCGAGAAACCGAGTTTGTCGAAGGCTACGACTTCGTCAACGATCGCAGCAATGCCGAGGACGATAACGGTCACGGAACCCATGTAGCGGGAACAATTGCCCAATCGACCAATAATAACTACGGGGTAGCCGGCATCGCCTACAAAGCCAAAATTATGCCCCTCAAGGTGCTTTCCGGGACGGGTGGGGGAACCGTGGGAGATATTGCCGAAGCGATCCGTTTTGCCGTCGATAATAAAGCCGATGTCATCAATATGAGTTTAGGGGGTGGAGGGGAAACCCAAGTAATGAAAGAGGCGATCGAATATGCCTATAGTAAGGGTGTGGTAATCGTCGCCGCTGCCGGTAATGCCGATGATAATTCCGCCGCCTATCCCGCCCGTTTTCCGCACGTTATCGGCGTTTCTGCGGTAGATGCCTCCGGAAATAAGGCCCCCTATTCTAATTTCGGAGCCGGAATCGATATTGCTGCCCCCGGCGGCTCCGATACGGGTAAAATTATCCAAGAAACCATCGATCCCGCTAAGGGGGGGGAACCGGCGTTCCTCGGTTTTCAGGGAACCAGCATGGCTGCCCCTCACGTTGCTGGGGTGGTAGCTTTAATCAAAGCTGCGGGAATTAAAGAACCCAGTGCAGTTTTAGAGGTTTTGCAACAGTCAGCCCGTAAGATCAATGATGATCCCTTTAATCATTTTGGCGCCGGACAATTAGACGCGGGCAATGCTCTACAATTGGCCCTAAAAGGACAGATTACTTTCCGGGATTTTTGGCGTTGGTTGCGCGATAACGGTTATCTCAATCCCCGTTTCTGGATTGATGGCGGCGCGGTGGCGGTTTTGCCCAAAATGGCCATGGTTTTGGGTTCTTATCTTCTTGCTTGGTGGCTAAGAAGTTATTTTCCCTTCTCCTGGAACGGATTTTTGAATGCTGGTCTAATTTTTGGCAGTTCTGGCTTATTTTTCCTCAGAGGTCTTTATATCTTCGATTTACCTCAATGGCCTTTCCGAGTGATGGGGAGTTCTCTTTCAGACCTAGGAGGTGTTATTCAGGGAAGTTCTGCCCTTAATCCGCTTTTTGCCAGTGTTATCCTGCCCTTTGTCCTGATTGCTCTGCTTTTGGGTCATCCCCGTGCAAAATGGTTAGCGGTGGGGGTATCTTTAGCTATGGCGGTGACTTTAGGTATCAGTGCTGTTATCCATCCTACTCTGATCTGGTTAGGTTCTGGTACGATCGCTCAGGCATTTTTGGGCGTAAATGCGCTTTTATGTCTCGGTTTAGGTTATTTAGCCCTAAAAAGTGCTACTTCCTCCCGATACGCTTAAACAGGGGTTACAATGGGACAACAAAGGTGATTTACCGTTCAAAACCTCTTTGGTTTTGGTATCTTCCTTTTGTTTTGCATTGAGTTCTCCTACAACAGCAGCCTCGGACATTAACCGAGGTTTTTTCTTTATGGTGTATGTTAGTTTCTAAGGGTTTTTTGGGAATCCCCAATCCCTATCTCGAAAGTTTCCCCCAATACCCCCTCGAATCATCGAGTTTATCTATTGTCTCTTTTCTAAGGTGTCTATCGTGTCAAATCATAAAATTCTCGTTATCGATGACAGTAAAGTGATCAGGATGCACGTTCGCGATATGTTACCAGAGGGTAACTTTGAATTTCTCGAAGCTAAAGACGGATTAGAGGGTTATAATCTCATCCGTACCGAAAACCCGAATTTGATTATTTTGGACTTCCTTCTCCCGAAAATGAGCGGTTGGGAGGTGTTTCAGCAAATCCAAACCGAAGATAATCTCAAAAGTATCCCCCTAGTGTTAATGTCGGGACGGAAAGAGGAGGTAGTAGAGAAAATCCCCGAACCTTTCCAGCATTTTGCCTTTATTGAGAAGCCTTTCGACCAAAAACAATTGGTACAAGCGATTAAAGAAGCGAGGGCTAAGGCCAAACAATATTCCCCCAAACCAACAGTTTTTAGCCCGAAACTAGAGGAACTCACCGGGGATTATAGCACCGATATTCAGACTCTCCAGTCCCAAATTGCCCAAATGCAAACAGAAATGGAAACTATGAAGAAACAAATGTCTCAATTAGTGGCTTTTATTAAGAAAAAACTGGCCTAGAACTATTCAGCCCGATTTTTGATGACTTGGGCCAGCAGTTATCCTTATCTGGCGGTGCCAATCTCTGGCTAATCTCCTATCCCTTTTAAACAGGATTTAGGATAATATGAAGTAGTCTTTATTTGGTGAGTGACTAATACTAAATCCGTTGAGTATAGGCTACTTATAGAGGGGAGGCAAAAGGCAACAGGCAAAAGGCAAAAGGGGAAATAAATAATCAGTTTTTAATAACCAGATTTAGTATTAATTCACTGATAACTAGGGCTTGCTGAATAATGGTAAAACCCTTTTAAAATAAGGCTTTTGACCTGTTAAAATCCGATGTTCATGCTGCGAAAATAGGATTGGGACATTCAAAAACCTTGCATTATTCTTGATGCAGTACATAAGTTGGTACAAAAAGAAGGATAACAAAGCCTGAAACGACTGGCTACTGACGACCGACGACCGACTCCTAACCCCACCAATAGACTTTTTAAGCAAACCCTAACTAATTATGAATTGGCAAGAAATAGCAGGTAATTGGGTTTTTCTCCCCCGTCGTCCCCGGGGTATCATTCACTTTTTAGGGGGGGCATTTGTGGCGGCGGCCCCGAATATTACCTATCGTTGGTTATTAGAAAGTCTTGGGAATTCAGGATACGCTATTGTTGCTACTCCCTTTGTTAATACCCTCGATCATAAATCGATCGCCCGCACAGTTTTAAACCGTTTTGATAATATTATTGAACGTCTGCGCTGGAATCATAGTCTGCCCCAAGGTTATCTCCCCATCTACGGATTGGGTCACAGTATGGGGTGTAAACTACATTTATTAATCGGTAGTCTCTACGAAGTGGAACGGGCGGGAAATATCCTCATTTCCTTTAATAATTATCCCATTCGTCGAGCTATTCCCTTTATTGAACCTTTGCAAATTGACACCACTTTTAACCTCGAATTTACCCCTTCCCCCGAAGAAACAAACGAGTTAATTTTCCAAGATTATGCCATTCGTCGCAATCTTTTAATCCGTTTTCAAGACGACACGATCGATCAATCTCTGGTATTAAATCCCCTGCTAAAAAAACGCTTTAATGATTTAATTGCCCTGCGAACTCTCCCGGGCAATCATCTCACTCCCTTGAGTCAAGATGTCAGTTGGCAAACCGGAGAAGTATTCACTCCCCTCGATGCGATCGGCCAATGGTTAAAACAGGGACTTGCCCGGGATAATTCCCGTCTCAAAGATGAGATTCTCCAGTGGTTAAATCCCGTCCTTCCCGCCTCTCGTTAGCTTTCCTCTAGATTAATCCCCAGGGCCCGTAATTGCGCCTCTAAGCAGGCTAATTTTGCCTCAGCTTCCCGGGCCCGTTGACGTTCCTGTTGGGCTTGCTGTTCGGCGGCATTGGCTCGTTGTTCGGCTAATTCAGCTTTTTGCTTGATTTCTAGGGTGGTCAAAAACCGCGAGCCATCGGGATAAAAAATAGCTAACTGGGGACTCTCCAGTTGAAAACGAATCTGTAGAAGCGGACTCTGCCAATTATCGATCGCGGGAATCATCTCCAATTGATCACCCCTTCGCCACCAACCCTGTAGATAATTAGCATCGGGATCATAGAGATAATATTCTTCTACGCCAAAACGCTGATAAAATTGCCATTTTCGGCGCATTTCCGCTTTAGTGTTGCCTGGAGAGAGAATTTCAAAGACCACCTGCGGCGCAATCTGGTTTTCTAACCATTGCTTATAGGAACCTCGATCGCCCTTGGGTCTGCCAAACACCACCATAGCATCCGGCGCTTGACAGGTTTTATTATCCCCCTCGACCGGATACCACAACAGATCGCCGGCGATAAACACATTGTCATTGTCTGCGAATAAACATTCGAGATTTTCCTTGATCGTCACAATCCAGCGAAACTGTTTGGTATTATCGGCCATCGGTTTACCATCACTATCGGGATAGATAATCTCCGACCCAGAGAAACATATCGCCTTGATCATCGTTCTACTCCCTAGCGTAATAACTATAACTAGAGATTATGACATCAACAAAGGGAGAATTGATAGCGGCAGTGTTAGAACAAGTAACAAATAAGATGGGAACTCCTCGACAAATAGTGTCCGACCACGGCAGGGATTTATACAGAGGAATCCAATTATATTAGGAGAAAAATCCAGAAGTTGCTCACACTTATGAGGTAACTCATCAGATGGCATTGATTTTAAAGTCAGAACTGGAAAAAGATGAACAATATCAGTCATTTGTCAAAAAATGTCATCAGTGTCGTCAAGAGATACAACAAACCGAATTATTGTTTTTTATGCCGCCTTGTCAACGGACAAAATCTCGTTATTTTAACTTAGATAGTCTCATATATTGGGCAGATAAAGTCTTAAAATATAAAAAAAAGCAAGACTTTAGCTTGATTGATAAACGCCAGGAAATAGACAGGGTCAATTTAGTCGATTTGTTGTTGATTCTGGATCAGGAAAAAATCAAAAGCTTATCTTTTTTACCCGTGAAAAACTATAGCAGTCAAGAAAAATTAAACTCGGCCTTATATCAGCATTTTGGTGAAACGATAAGCGAAGAAGAGAAAGAAAGCATTCTTCGGGTCGCAGATAAAGGTAGAAGAAGATTTCAAGACAAGTTGGACTGGCTCCTAGACTATCAAGATTCTCTCCCTGTCTGGGCTACCATCTTGGCTATGACCCGAAGTCTTGAAGCTCAAATCAAACATCAGGGGTTAACTCAAACATCTTTATCTCAATGGGATAAGCTTTTTCCCCAGTCTTCCCTTCCCGAAAATCTTATCCCTATTTACCAGAAAATACAGCGTTATTTGTTAGAACAAACTTCTACTATCCCAGAAGGTGAGATATTTCTGGGAACTTCCGATGTCATTGAATCTATCTTTGGTAAGTATAAGCTTTTTTCGCAAAGATGTCCTATAAACGAACTGGGGGTTATGGTTTTAACAATAGTGCTAGTAACTACCGATTTCACTGTCAATTTGATTAAAGAGGCGTTGGAAACTATCAGGTCGAAGGATGTTAATATTTGGCAAGAGCAAGTTTTTGGACAATCCACTCTTTCTAAAAGAAAAGTTGTTTTTTCCTCCTGACAAATTTTGACAGAAAAAGTGCATGATTTATTTTCCTTGATTTTCCCGTATATTCAACACCCTACCCTTGCCGCCCCGACGTCGGGGGGGCAAGGGTAGGGTGGGGGAGATTCAGCTAATCTAAGGATAGGCGGTTAAAATGCGTCTTAGCTTAGTGCTAACCTAACTCCCCGCAGCACAGGAATCGGCGAAAATTACACAGGGAATCCCCACATGACTAATGGGAACAATATAGGTTTCTGTGGGGGGAAATAAAGCGACAACGTGGGGAACGGGACGGGGAGTATAATGCACTTGCGATTGACCTTGATAAGCGAGGGAGGTGCTTGCTCCTGAGTCTAACATCACTGCGTCCCGAAAACCTGCCTGTACTAATAATTCTCCCAAAGCCATCGAATCGATCGGCTCTCTGGAAACCCCGATAACTGGCTGTCCTGCCTGATTAATCCCCCAAAAAGCCCGGTGACGCAGGGCATCAAAACCGTAAAGTGTACCAAAGGATTCCCGCGGTTGTGGTTGTCCATCTTTGACTAACCAAGCGGCCGCGACAAAAGCATCCGTAACCTTGAGATCATCTCCAGCCTCCGCTGCAATTCCTTCTAGGGTATTATGACGGGCAGGATCAAAGGGAAGATAACGCACCCATCGCTCGGTAATGATTACTAAAGGACGACCCTCTAACTTGTCGATTTCTCCCTCATATCCCGGTATAAAGCCGCCATTTTCGCTTAAAACCGGCCCGATCATCTGATTTGAGTCCAATTCCTTGAGAGAGAAAAAACCGCCATCTACAGCCGCGATCGCTTCTGTACCGGCGATAATTTCCTCCACTTGATAACGACTATCAGCGTGGATGGTTTTGGGAATCCCGCCACTAATCAGAACAAGTGTATTAGTTGAAAATTCCACTTCCCGTTTTTGGATGGTGGTGGCAAAGTTAAAACCGCCATCCCTACGGGGTAAGGGATCACCTCCCCAAGCTTGCGGTACAACTTCTCGCGTGCGCGATTGCCCAAAGCGTCCAATCGTGAGTAAATCGGGGGATTGTCCCGCAAAATGCTCATCGAGGTCATTCATCGATAAAGCTGCCCGATAACCCGCTTTTTTGACGAATTCCTTCACTCGATCATCTGCCTTCCCTTCCGGATAGGTGAAATAATTAATCGGAATGCCCAATTCTTTTTCTAAGATTTGTTTCGATTGCTTGACTTCCTGCTCCAAATCTGCATCGGACAATAATCTTAAATCCCGGGGATGACTAACACTATGGGAGACAATTTGTACTAGAGGATCGGCGGCCATTTCCCGGAGTTGTTGCCAAGTGACACTGGTTCTGCCAGTTTTTTGAGCCATTTTATTGATATAAATCGAGAAAACAGCAGGATAGTTATATTTTCTCAATAAAGGATAGACATACTGGTAATGTCCCCCATAACCATCATCAAAAGTCAATAAAACCGGTTTAGCGGGAAGGGGGATCCCTGTCCGCAGATGGGAAATTAACCAATCGATACTGATGGGAGTTGCCCCGATTTCCTGCAAAAATTGAAAATGTGCCTCTAATTCGGCGGGAGTAACGTCAAAAAATACCTCTTTTTTTGGTAAAATGTCGTGATACATTAAAATCGGTACTTTTGTCTCTTGAGCGCGGGGATGAATTTCCGGCCAGGGTGCTAATTCGATCGCTGTTGCCGAGTTATTTTGCCAATTATCGAGACTAATATCGTTTTTTTGGAGAGATAGGGGGAGAATCACGCGATCAGAGAGGTTTTTATAGGTTTTACAGTCAAAAACTCTCGATATATCCTTAAAAGAACTATTTTCTAGGACATAATCCGCGCATTCCGGTTGAAACTCCCTAAAAGGTGCGGGGAGAGAATCACCCCCCACCAGAGCATTAGAACGAGGATAGAGAGAAATTGCCCAAATAATCAGACAAGTGACGATAAATGCCAAAAATCCGTATAGGGGAAACAAGGGAAACGAAGATTTTTGCCGAGCTTGCCAACGCATAGGATTAAGTAATAAAGTAAAAAGTAAAAAAGAAAAAGTAAAAAAGCAGATAGTCCCTGATTTACCGAAAAAAACTGCTTTTTATCTAGATTTTTGGCTTTTGTTTTCTCGTCAGCAAAGCCCACTGATTACAAGCTGAGTTTCCCTATAATCCGTTCCCTTGTCAAGTTTTCTAGAACACCCTCATCAGTTATCAGTTATCAGTTATCAGTTATCAGTTATCAGTGAGCAGTGAGCAGTGAGCAGTGAGCAGATTTGAGTTTTCAGTGGACAGTGGTAATCAGTGAGCAGTTGTCAATAGACTACCTTTATTGATTCTCCCTATTTCCCCATTTCCCCATTTCCCCATCACCCCACACCCCACACCCCACACCCCACACCCTACACCCCACACCCTACACCCCACACCCTACACCCCATTTCCCCATTTCCCCATCACCCCACACCCCACACCCCACACCCCACACCCCGCTATGTTCAGGGGGATTAAACTGGTAAAGCGTGACACAAAACTGCTAGAGTTACCAAAGACGAGTATATAAACTTTACAGATATTGTATGAGAGTTTTGGTTATTGGCGGAGACGGCTATTGTGGTTGGGCAACGGCACTCCATCTATCAAATAGAGGTTACGAAGTAGGCATACTTGATAGTTTAGTTCGTCGCTATTGGGACTTACAATTAGGCTGCGATACCTTAACACCGATCGCACCCATATCTCATCGGATTCAACGCTGGCAAGATCTAACGGGAAAATCGATCGATCTTTTTGTCGGGGATATTAATGACTACGACTTTCTGATTCAATCCCTGCGACAGTTTCAACCGGATGCGATTGTTCACTTTGGAGAACAGAGATCTGCACCCTTCTCCATGATCGATCGCGAACACGCAGTTTTAACCCAAGTTAACAACGTGGTTGGCAATTTAAACATCCTCTATGCGATGAAAGAGGAATTTCCCGAAGCGCACCTAGTAAAACTGGGAACCATGGGTGAGTATGGCACACCGAATATAGATATTGAAGAAGGCTACATCACGATCGAACATAACGGTCGTAAGGATACTTTACCCTATCCCAAACAGCCCGGTAGTATGTACCATCTCAGCAAAGTCCACGATAGCCATAATATCCATTTTGCCTGTCGGATGTGGGGTTTAAAAGCCACAGATCTCAATCAAGGGGTGGTTTATGGAGTCCTCACCGAAGAAACGGGAATGGATGAGATGTTAATTAACCGTCTCGATTACGATGGGGTTTTTGGTACTGCTTTAAACCGTTTTTGTATTCAAGCGGCGATCGGTCATCCCCTAACAGTGTACGGTAAAGGTGGCCAAACGCGGGGATTTTTAGATATCCGCGATACCGTGGGTTGTTTGGAATTAGCGATCGCCAATCCCGCTCAATCGGGGGAATTTCGCGTTTTTAACCAATTTACCGAACTGTTTAGCGTCGGTGACTTGGCACTGATGGTGAAAAAAGCTGGTTCTGCGTTAGGGTTAAATGTGGAGATTAACAATCTTGACAACCCGCGCATCGAGTTAGAGGAACATTATTTTAACGCTAAAAACACAAAATTACTCGATCTAGGCCTACAACCTCACTATCTCTCCGATTCTCTCCTCGATTCCCTCTTGAACTTCGCCACCAAGTACAGAGACCGGGTAGATATGAATCATATCCTACCAAAAGTCACTTGGAAACGATAATTGATCAGTAAATGATAAGTTGAGGATGGGGTAGTAACCCATCCTTGGCGTTTTTCTAATGTATCGGAATCAAATTCGATCTTAATCGGCACTGATGGGAATTATTGTCGCCCACAATTGCGGGAATTAGGGCAACGTTCCTGCATTAATTGGGAAAATTCCGTTCTTTGAGCGGGAGTCAACACTTGACGAATTTCCAAAAAACTCTCAAATTGCAGGTTACTGATTTCTTGGCGATTGCGAGAGATTTGCTGATGTTTAGCACGGATATCTCGATCGGAGGCATTATTCGATAATAAACTATTTAATTCTTGTTCGTTGTTTCTAATGGTTTCTCGCAACTGTTTGGTTTTTTCCTGATATTTCTGACGAATAGCGGCAATTTTCGACTTTTGGTCATCGGTAAGGTTTAATTGTTCGATTAGTCTTTCTCGAGAATTATTCATTCGACGACTCTCAGGACGCTGGGGAGAGCTAGTTTGAGCGATAAATAGACGATCTTGGGGATAGGATAGCACAGTGGCACTTGGGGCCAAGTTAGCGGCCAGAGTTAAAACCATGGTTGTGCCGAGAATCGAGACAGTAGAAAAGTACATAATTGACCTTGACAAAGAAATTAAGGATTATAGGTAGAATAGGTGAGTTGAGGCTCGTTTAAGGTCATCCAAGGGGAACTATAAACGCTAGGAGCAGCAATCGGTGGAGCGATGCTATGGTTCCAACTCTCCACTAAAAAAGCTTCCAACTGCTCGTCGGAAATTTGGCCCAGTTGTGGATAAGGATGAAACCAACGATAGGAACCAACAATCAGCACCGATAAGGCAGTAATACCAGTTATCCACCCCAATAAAGGCAGGGATTTTGGGCGAGTTACCGGCCTTTCTCCCCTAATCATTTGCATTAACTGTTCTTCTTCATCTATCGGTCGAGGTGGCAGCGATGGACGATAGCGACGCAGAAAATTAACCACTTTGTCATCTTCTGGGGACATTAGATAACTCCTTGTTTTTGCAAAAATTGACCCATGGTTTTACGCGCATAATAAAGACGTGATTTCACCGTACCGAGGGGAATTTCTAAGATTTGAGCGATTTCCTTTTGGGGTAAGTCCTCTAGATCGTGAAGGACAAGGACAGCGCGATGTTCTAAACTGAGAATTTCTAACCCTTGTCGGACCACATCCTCATAATGCAATTGCATCAAATCGGGACTATCTTGGGGACGGGATTCGCTATCAAGGGAGTTTTCCTCATCAGTGCTTTTGGCCATCCTCATTTGTCTTTTGGCTAATTGTCGCCGACCATCGATCGCCACATTCCAAGTGATCCGATAAACCCAAGTGGAAAAGTATTCAGGTGAACGCAATTTCGGCAACCCGCGCCACAGTCTTAAAAATACCTCTTGGACAAAATCCTCTAGGAATTCCCTTCCACAGAGTTGATAGAGAGTAGAGCGGATTTTTGGTTGATAAAGACGGTAAAGGTGACGAAAAGCACCCCGATCACCCCTTTGACATTTTAAGATTAACTCTCGATCGCTCACACTTGTTTGCTTCTCGGTTATCACCTCGATCATTCCCCTCACCCCTAGCTACTTGTCCCTTTAGACTAGGGGGTGTCAAGAATGGTTCATAACCAGTTATCAGTTATCAGTGATCAGTTATCAGTGATCAGTTATCAGCTTTTTTCTCCCCACACCCCATCTCCCCTCTCCCTTCTCCCTTCTCCCCACACCCCACACCCCACACCCCACACCCCACACCCCACACCCCACACCCCACTTCCCATCATCGAGGGAGTAATTGTTGATAGAAATCCAATTGTTTTTGAGCGAGGGCTTTATTAGTATAATTGGTCATTACCCTCTGATAACCCCTCTGGCCTAATTCTTGAGCGAAGCTGGGATTATCTAAGAGAGTTTGTATAGATTTAGCCAGTGCCTCCCCATCTTTTTCGGGAAAAATTAAACCCGTATCAGCAATAACAAAGGGGATTTCTCCCGAATCAGAACCAATAACAGGAACCTGACAGGCCATAGCTTCAATTAAGACATGACCGAATTGTTCTTTCCAACCAACGGCAGTTAAGGTTTTGACCTGATAGGTGATTTCTGAAGGCAAAACTAAAGTGTTCATCAGGTTAATATAATTAACTACTTGATCGTGGGGAACACTTTCCACTATCATCAAGCGGTCGCTTATTCCTGCGGCTGTAGCTTCGCTGACTATTTTATCTTTCAGGATGCCCCGACCTAACAGTAATAATTTCCACTTACCTGTTAATTTAGCTACAGCTTTAATCAGCGTTATAATGCCTTTCTCTTCCACAAAACGACCGACAAAACCAATCACAAATTCATCGCTTTCAATGCCTAAAGATCGGGCTAAATCGGGTTGCTTGTCAGGGGAAAAAAGGACTTCATCCACTCCTAATTGCGGTAAAACTGTGTATTTACCCCTGTAACCCCGTTCTTTTAAAACATCTACTCCGTCCTGATTACCGGCGATTAAACCATCGGTATTTTTCAGGTTATAAGCTTCTAACCAAGAGATGGGAAATTTAGGAGTATAGGGAAGATTCCACCAAGTAAAAAATACATTTTTAGCCTGGAGATTTAAGAGACGATTCAGAGTAATAAATTGAGCATAAGCGAGAGATTTAGAACCCTGTTCCACTTGAATAATATCGGGTCTAAATTTCTGCAATAAAGGAATTATATCAGCACCAAAAGTTAATAAAGCTTGGTTATTCTGGCTAAAATTAGAGATAGGAATGACTCGGAAATTGTCGGCTATTTTCGGTTGACTTTCAATGATTTTATTTTGGACTCCTCCCGGTTGCCAACGTTGGGGAACAACAATAGTAACTTCAATATTGGGATTTAATCTTGTCAGGGCGCGCAGTTTCTCACAGTTGAGATCAACTATATATGTATGACTAGCGACTAAAATTTTCATAGATTATCTAGTTTTGTATAAATTTGGCCATCATTCCAGAGGGACTTTACTTGAGTTTTTAGAGCATCGAGAAAACCTAAACTATAAAAAATTCCCCTAGAAAGGATTTTAATCGGGGAACCACCTTTATTACAGGGAGGATTGCCAAGAACGTGACAATCAAATAATTTAGCGTAGAGTCGCAATTGTTGAGCGAGAGTGAGATTTTTCAGGGCCATCAGAAAGTGATTATGATAAAAAGTCGTCTGATAACTCAAAGAACGAGTGCTAATATCATGACAGCCGCCGGTTTCTTCCCCTAAATGAACCAGATAAGCGGTGGGATCGTACCAGACATGATAGGGAGTCCGGCGTAACCTTAAGCAAAAATCCGATTCCTCGCGCACGGCACTGCCACGAAAGCGTTCATCGAACCAAATGCCGTATTTCGTAAATATATCCTTACGGAAAGACATATTACAGCCCCGGGCTGAGATTACCTGCTGGGGTTTAGTGGTGTGGACAAGATCGATGTAATACCAAGCAATGCCCGGATCCATCGCTTGGGGGGGTAAAAAGTCGATTTCGTAGGGTTTGCCGGTATCTGTCACCATTTTTTGGGAGTCACCCAATTTCATGCGATCAAATACCCGACCGGCCACTACACCTATCTCAGGGTTCTTGACAAAATTCTCACTATGTGCTTTGAGATAATTATCCGGTAGCCGCACATCATCATCGATAAAAAGAACGATATCGCCTTGGGCGCGACGGACTCCATAATTTCTGGCACCGGGTAAACTCGCCCAATCTAGCCGATACCAGCTAATTTTGTGCTGATTAGCCAGATTTTCTAGATAGGATTGTATGGCGGGGCTATGGGTAGCGGTTTGGTCGATAACTAACACCTCAAAATCGGGATAATCTTGTTTGAGCAGGTCATCGAGAGTATCTTTAAGAGGCTCTTCGCGTCGATAGGTGGGTATGATGACAGAAATCGAGGGAAAATTCATAGCAGGGAATGGGGGAGTGGGGGAGTGGGGAAGTGGGGGAGTGGGGAAATGGGGGAATGGGGGAATTTCCACTAAAACCCTAAAACCCCAACACCCTAAAACCCAACACCTATATTTCAAGCTAAAGAAACACCTTTGCGTTTAAAATTTAAGCCCTTTTTGGAGGATTTTGTGGCGGTTTCCCCCGCCAGAATTTTAGCCTCTTTTTCCTGTTTTTCGATCACGGGTAATCTAAAAATTACGCCCGCAAATATCCAGTAATAAACGCCCACAGGATCCGTATCGAGGGCATACCAATAGGGAAGATAGGCAACAAAGAGCAGCAAAACCCAATAACTACCGGCAAAACCCCGCAGAGTGGGATCTTTGAGGGAACGATAGGTGCGGAAGGCCAGATAAACTAGATGGGTCATGAATATCATGTACAAGGCAAAACCAATGTATCCCAACTCGAATAAAACTTTAGTGTGATAGGTTTCCACAAAGGAAATATTACCGAAAACCCTAGCAGAAGCTGTGGCCACACCAAGTCCACGACCTAAAATACCGCCCTGATTACGGATAGCAAAATCCAACTGTTCTTGAAGAAAAGCGGTGGGGGGAGCCTGTCGCCAACGGCTGATGGCACTATCGTAGCGTTGTTGGACAAAATCGGGGTTAAGGAAAGAAAAACCGATAGCTAGAAGTAAAGTGGCGGCAAAAATGATCGGCAAAAATCGTTTTAAGTTAGCGATTTGTCCCGTAAGAATCGTCATCAGACCAATAATCATCGGTACAGCAAAGAAAGCTAATCTTTGCCCAGAGATCACTGCATTAATAAAAACTAGGGTTAAACCCACTAGGGCTGCTAGTCGCCATTTTTGGGAAATTTCACTAAAGGCACTGGCATAACAAACTACGGCACTAGAGACCAAAAACCAAGCCCAGTGCCAGGGAGAAACAAAGGTACCTGGTAGGCGGATCATATTCACTTCCGGACTATACACTAATGCCCCACCAACCAAACACCTTGCATCTAAGTGGGCTTTGAATAGTGCATCAGCTACAAAGCCTCTAGTTCCTACACAACGACCGGTTTTCAGCATCCAGTATTGCATTAGTCCTAGGACACAACAAATAATCGCTAAAGTCACTAAAAGACGACTAAAAAATAATAGGGTCGGTTTGTCTTTGATTAAGTAATAAGTGCAGAAGATCAAGGGGACATAACCCAGCAAAACTTTAAATCCTAATATTCCTTGCAGAAAAGTCTCACTTGTCCGACAGGGAATCCCGCGCAAACGACCATCCCTAAAGATACTCATCCCAGCCACGGAATCACAAGTAGGCAGAAATTGTCTCTGCAAATTGACGGCTAATAGACAAACTACACAGAAAACAAAGATTAATAATAGGGTTGTACCTAATTGTTTGGGGACAATAATCGGTAATTGCTTTTTTCGACATTCTAAAACTAAGGCGATTAAAGCGGGTAGATAAAAGATATCTTTACTAAGCTGGAGGATTGAACTACCTCCCAACCAATACACGATAGTGCCAGTGAAGGGGACATAGATAATAAATGCCCAAAGAGCCATGCGAGGATAGCTAAAGGAGAAAACTACTAAAATTAAGGCTAAACTTACTGCAGCTCCTATCGTGGCATCAAATAATAAGCTGAGGGGTAATCCGAGCAAAATTGCTACACAAATAGCAAAAATAACCAACCCCGTTAACTTTTGTTTCTTTTGCCTTTCTTCTTTTTTGAGGGCAAGTTTCTCTTTGATGTTAAGCGGGGGACTATCAGCTTTTGTTTGGCCTTGTTTATTCTTTTTTTTCTGGCGATCAATACTTAGTCTGGTCATCGAAAAACTGGGTCTGAAACCCCGCCCTTTAGCGATAGCGGAGGGCGGCTTTATATAAGTTAGCGAGAAACAATTAAACCGTTAGAACGACGAATTAACTGAATCTTGCTAACAGCTATCTGTCCCAATCGTTGACCATTGGTATCGCTTACAGATAGCTGTTTTTCGGTA
>VYLH01000060.1_pt1 | contig 25120 bp, 25 predicted proteins | sample 5114361 | NCBI WGS metagenome assembly VYLH01 (sample SAMN12291772, study PRJNA351875) | freshwater metagenome | isolation source: freshwater lake | place: USA: Michigan, Kent Lake | collected 2013-08-15
CCCGGGTCCGGATGGACGGGATGGGGGGGCGGGCGTCCACTCGTCAGGGATTATCTGAACTTTCGCGCGGATTCGCGCGAATTTTCACGGGAATCAAGTACGTTATTGCCTTGCCGCCCCATGAACGGAGCGGCTGGATCGATCAGGTTTCTCGGAGACGAACTGTGCGCACCGCTGTCGCGTTATTCGTGTGTGTTGCGGCCTCTGGCGGAGTGTCCGTTCTCGCCGGCCCTCTTGGCTCGGGCTTCATCGGCGGCAACGTTCGCGCTGCTGGCTTCCCTGACCCGTTGGACCAAAACGGCGGCAACTACGTTTCGCTGAAGAACGGCTCGGGCGGCGGCTCGACCGGGGGCGGGTTTGCCGGTTTCTCCACCAGTTTCATCGGCATCGATGACACCGAGGTTGGCTCCGCCATCTCGATCACCGGAGCGGCGCTCCATTTCGTGTTTGACGGCTACACCGCGGCGTACACCGCCGAGCCCCTTGTCCTGGCGCTCACGAAGCCCACACGATTTTCGATTTCGGATATCTCCAGCACCGACCTTGGCCCTCTACGCATGGTGACGTTCGAACCTGGGACCGGCAGCATCACCGAGTCGACGCGGAGCACGGGCACACTCAGCGCCGGGACGTACAGCATCCGCTACGGCGTGGGCGAGGGTGTGGTCAATCAGTTCGGACCCACCGAGCTCACCGAGTGGTTCGGCGAGTACGAGCTGCTCTTTGTGACGGGTTCCAATCTCAACTGGCGATTGGAGCTCACTCCGGTGCTTCCCGAGTACACCGTCGGAAACTTCGCACCGGAATCGTTGTACTTCGTGCAGGGGCAGTCCTTCACGCCCTCGGTGTTCGGCAATGTCTGGATGCCGCCCAATCCGAGCTCCACGCCCCGGGTGGTCCGCCTGACCAGATTCGCGATTGCGTACGACCTGAACTTCAGCACGCCGTTTGATTCGCTCTACATCTTCGATGCGCCGCCCACGCCGGCGGACGCCGCGAGCGGCAACGGCAGCCGCGCGACCGGGACACACATCGGCGGCGGTGTGTACTCCTTCAGCAACACGGTTCTTAATTACAACACCAAGTACTACGCCGTGCTGCCCGGGCCGGCCGTCATCTTCGACGGCCCCGGCGACCCGTACCCGGGCGGCGTCGACATGTTCATCCGCGAGGACTTTGACCCGGTTGTGATCGGTGAGGGCGGCGGGTTCTTTGATATCGGCTTCGACGCCACCTTCGAGTACGTCACCGACTGCCCCGCTGATTTCAACACCGACGGACTGGTCGAGGACGCCGACTTCGTGCTCTTCGCGAACGGCTACAACACGCTTGAGTGCCTCGACCCGGCGATGGAGCCCGGCTGCCCGGCGAATCTGAACGCCGATCTCATGGTCGATGACGACGACTTTGTTCTCTTCGCGGCCGCGTACGACGCGCTGATCTGCCCCTGACGCCGCGATCAAGCGGCCCACGTGGCCGACGCGGCTGCCGACCAACAATGTCCGCGTGCGGCATCCATGCCGCAACGGAAGAGGAGTGGTCGCATGAAGCTCGTTTCGTTGGTCGCACTGTGCCTGTTGCCGGCTTCGTCCGGCGTTGCCGCGCCCGTCGCCGCCACGCTGACCTCCGGCTCGGTTACCGGCGCCGGATTCCCCGAGCCGCTGGTCCAGCAGCCCAAGGTCAGCACGACCACGAAGCGCTCCGGCGGCGGCTCCACCGGCGGCGGATTCGGCGGCACCGCCTCCGCGTTCCTCGACGTCGGCAACTCGGGCGGCGCGACAAACGTCGCTCTCACCGGAACCGCCACCCACACCAATGAGTTCGGCTACACCGCCGCCTACACCGACGCGGCGGTGGTGCTGACCGTCACCGAGGCCGCCACGTACGCGATCACGAACCTGAGCACCACGAAGGTCAACAACGTCTCAACGGCGTTCAACCCCGTCACGCTCGAATCGGCTACGGGATTCATCAACGCGTTCAGCGCCACGCGAGGCGAGCTCTCGCCCGGCACCTACCGCCTGCGCTTCGGCGTCGCTGCGGCTCAGCCGTTCACGTTCTCGTTCAGCCTCGTTTCCACGTGGTACAACCAGTTCAACACCACCGGCTGCAAGGACACGAGCGTGAACTGGACCCTTGCGCTCCGCAAGCCCTGCCACGGCGATCTCAACTTTGACACGCTCGTCGACGACGCCGACTTCCAGTCGTTCGCACGCGCCTACGACATCCTCGGCTGCGCCCAGCCGGGGATGCCCCAGGGTTGTCCCGCGGACTTCAACAACGACGGCGTGGTCGACGACTTTGACTTCCAGATGTTCGTCGTGTCGTACAACGAGCTCGTCTGTCCCTGATCGAGAACTCGATGTGTCGCCGCCGCGTGCGATCATCCCTCAGGCGTCGACACTAGTTGAGATCGACCTTCTTTTTCCACTCAGCGGCCTTGGTCGCATCTCCACGCCGCTCGTAGAACGCGATCACTTTTCCCGCCCGCGCCGTTGAGAGCTCGCGTTCCTTCGCGTCCATGGCATCGCCGAATGCGCGAACAAGCAACGACTCTGCTTGCTCGTATCGCTTTGCTTCTTCGAGGCACGTGACGAGGAAGTCGGTGATCCCCATGGTGTCGCCAAACAGAGCCCCGCGAACGCTCCGCGTTCCTTCGAGGCCCAGCGTCAGGACATCGATGGCGATCTCGAGCCTGCCCGCCCGCTTCAGGGCCGCTCCGTAGCGGGCCGTGGTCTCGATTGTCCGCCAGTGCGAGAAGCCGAGCACGCTCCGCTGGCGCTCGATGAGCGATGGGTAGCGAGCCACCGCCTCGTCCGCCTTGCCGCTCTCAGACAGCAAGCCGCACTCCTCGGCGAGCGTTGCCAGAGTCTGCGGGTGCGCCTCACCCAGCACGGTCTGCGTGTCGTTCGTGATACTCCGGCGTTCCTCCAGCGTCTTCGCAAACAGCGTCGCCGCCGCGTCCTTGTCCGTCGCCCGCAGCGCTCGGGCTTCGAGCAAGCCCACGAGGTTGAGGTTGTGCCGCGTGATGAGCACATCGACGCTCTTGTCGCCCATCACCTTCCGTCGCCGCGTCAGGACGTCGTCATAGACCTTCCGTGCTTCGGGCAACTCCCGGGCCGCCTTCAACGAGCCTCCGAGCTGGTTCTGCATGTCGAGCGTCTTGCGATCGTCGGGGCCGTACGCCTTGAGCGCCGTCTCGAACCGATCCCGCGCCAGCTTCACCGCGGCCTCGGCCGACGCCCCGGACTGCACGCGGTAGTTCGCTTCCGTCAGCTTCGCGCCCACCTCGCCACGGAAGACGTCGTCGAGCCCGTCGGCCCGCGCCTTGAGCGCACGCTCTAGCAGCGGCGTCGCCGCCTCGGGCGCACCCAGCGCGACGTACGCAGCGCCGAGCGTGTACGCGAGGCGTGCTTCCACCGCGGGCTTGTCCGCGAACCGCTTCGAGATCGACTCCGCCGCCGGGCCGACCAGATCGATCACCTTGGTGTCGATCCCGCCAACTTCGGGGTCCACCGAGAGAAGCAGGTCATCGTTCAGGAACCGGTTCACTTCCTCGGCGATCTGCTTCTGCGTCAGCGCCTGCGCCCGCGCACGGCTCTCGGCGATCGCGAAGCGCACGCTCACCACCGTGGCGATGCCCAGCACCGCCGCCGCGAAGAGGGCCACTCCGACGCCCAGGCGGTGCTTGCTGACGAACTTCCGGGCCCGATACGCCCGCGACTCCGGCCCGGCCATCAGCGGCAGGTCGCTGAGGTAGTTGCGGATGTCTGCTGCCATTTCCGAGGGCGTCGCGTAGCGGCGGTCCCGCTCCTTGCGCATCGCCTTGAGCGGGATCCACTCGAGTTCGGAGCGCAGCGCCCGGGTCAGTTCTTCGACCCGCATGCCCCGCTGCTCGGCCATCGACTGTGCGGTCTTGGTGTCGCCTCCCCCACCACCGCTTGCAACGGTCCCCAGCCGCGTGCTCGGATTGGGCGGCTGCACCTCGCGGATGATCCGGCGGATCTCGTCGTACCCCTTGCTCCGCAGCGTCCGCGGATCAAACGGCAACACACCGGTCAGCAGCTCATAGAGCATGACTCCCAGCGAGTAGACGTCGGTTCGCGTGTCGATGTCGAGCCCGCCGACGTCGGCCTGCTCGGGCGACATGTATTCGGGCGTGCCGACGATCTGGCCCATCTGCGTGAAGAGCGTCTTGTCCGTCATCGTGTGGCTGACGGCCTTGGCGATGCCGAAGTCGATCACCTTGGGCATCGCGGTCTTCTTGCCCTGCCCACTGTCCACCTCCGTCACCAGCACGTTGCTGGGCTTGAGGTCGCGGTGGATCAACCCCTTGGCGTGCGCGTGCTGCACGGCGTCGAGCACGGGAAGGAAAAGCTCAAGTCGCTGGCGCAGCGAGAGCCGGTTGCGATCGCAGTACGCGGTGATCGGCTCGCCCCGCACGTACTCCATCACGAAGTACGGCCTGCCCGTCGGCGTCGCGCCAGCGTCGAGCACCCGCGCGATGCTGGGGTGATCCATCACGGCCAGGGCCTGGCGCTCCTGCTCGAAGCGGGCCACGACCTCGCGGCTGTCCATGCCGGGCTTGATGACCTTGAGCGCGACGCGCTGCACCATGGGCTCGCGCCGTTCGGCAAGCCAGACCACGCCGAAGCCGCCTTCGCCCAGCACGTTGAGCAGCTTGAAGGGCCCGATCTCGTCGCCGGGCTTTTCACCCAGCGCCAGTCCCGGCGGCACGGTCGGGGGCGTGCTCGAACCTGCCCGCGTCGCGGCGGAGCCGAGGGATGCCGTAGGCGACTCCACCGTGGAGTCGGAAGCTCCCGGCGTGCGTTGCGGGGCACCGGCGGTCGGCTTCTCGTCGTCCGGGGTGAGCATGCCGGAGCCTATGCAGCCCGGGCGGAATCGCCGGAACTTTATGAAACACTCGTTTTACTTCCAACGTATGTGCCGTCTAGCATAAACGACTGTTTTACTTGGAGACGACCGTGCCGAAACCAAAGGACAAGGCAGCCACAGGGAAGCCGCAGGGGGCCCGGGCCGGAACGCGGCCGGCGCGGCGGAGCGGTGTCGACAAGCGCCGGCGCCTGCTTGATGCGGCGATCGAGTTCTTTGCTCGGGACGGCTTTGAGGGAGCGTCGGTGCGTGAGATCTGCGCCAAGGCTCGGGCCAATGTCGCGGCGGTGAAGTACTACTTCGGCGACAAGGCCGGGCTGTACCGTGCGTCTCTTGATGCCGCGGGGGAGGCGTTGCTTTCCGATCGGCCGCCGCCGACGCCGCCCGCGGGCACCGACCCGCGTACGGCGCTGCGGCTGATGATCCGCTGGGCGGTGGAGTTCACGGTCGCGGGTGGCCCGCGCCGAGTCGCGCTCACTCGCATCATTCTCCGCGAGCTGCGCGAACCGACGCCGGTCTTTGAGGAGCTGCTCGCCACGCGGGGTGCGCCGATGCTGGCGGAGGTGCGTGAGATCGTGCTGGCGCTGGCCAGAGGATCGCTCTCGATGCCAGCGGCCGAGCGGCTGGCGCTCTGTGTGATTGTCTGCGCGACGCAGTACGAGCACAGCATCGAGCTGCTGACGCGGCTGGGCTATCCGCCGCCCAAGACCGCCGAGGAACTCGACCTGCTCGCCGAGGTCATCTCGGGCATGGCCATCGCCTACGTCGATGCGCGGCGGGGAGGTGACGCGTGATCCTTTATGCGCTGCGCATGCTCATCGGGTCGCGGATCAAGTTCTTCGGCATCGTCGCCGGAGTGCTTTTCACGTCGTTCCTGTGCACGCACTTCCAAGCGATCGTGTGCGGCCTGATGACTCGCACGTTTGCGATGATCAGCGACACCAACGTCGCCGACGTCTGGGTGATGGACCCGGCGGTCGAGTACATCGACGAAGTGGCGAACCTGCCGGGACCGGCGATCGATCGGGTTCGTTCGGTGCCGGGCGTGGAGTGGGCAGCGCGGCTGTACTACGGCTCGCTGCGTGCCCGGCTGCCCGGCGGTCGCTTCCGGTCGGTGCAGGTCATCGGTGTCGAGGACGCGACGTTGATCGGCCTGCCGCTGCGGATCACCAAGGGTCGTGCCGAGGATCTGCGTCGGCCAGACGCAGTCCTCATCGACGAGTACTCATGCCGCAGTCTCATGCGGGCGACGATCGACCCGCCGGCGGTGCAGCGCGGCGCGATCGACCTTTACGCGCCGTCGCGGCCGCTGGATGTCGGAGACGAGCTGACGGTGAACGATCACCGGGTGGTCATTGTGGGCAAGGCGGACATCCTGCCGCGGTTTATGACGAAGGGCACGTTCTTCACCACGTACTCGCGTGCGGTGCGGATGGCGCCGCCGGAGCGGAACCAACTCTCGTTCGTGCTGGTGCGTGGGCTGCGAGGGGAGAACCCCGACGAGCTCGCGGCACGCATAGAAGCATCGACCGGGCTGAAGGCGCTCTCGGCGCGGAGCTTTGCGACGGCGACGGTGTGGTATTTCATCAAGAACACAGACGTCGTCGGCCAGGTGATCATCATGACGCTGATCGCGCTACTCGTCGGCACGTGCATCACCGGGCTGCTTCTGTACATGTTCACGGCGGAGAATCTGCGCTTCTATGGCATGCTCATGGCCGTGGGCGCCACCAATGCCACCATCCTGAGCATGGTGATCGCGCAAACGCTGACGGCAGCGACGCTGGGGTACTTTCTGGGCGTGGGAGCATCGGCGGTCCTTGGTCGGGTTATGGAGCTGGGCCACTTGCCGTACCGGCTGCTCTGGCCGAGCCTGTTTATCACCGGGTTCTTTGTGCTGCTGGTCAGCGTGATCTCGTCGATTTTCAGTGTGCGTCAGGCTCTGCGGCTTGAGCCGGGCGTCGTCTTTCGATCGACCTGATCGGGTACAGTCGCAGCAGCATGATCGCGCCGCTTCTCAGTTCCAATTTCTGTGCCGTGCGGGTTCCCCACGGCTTCTCGACCCGGGTCGGCGGCGTCTCGGTCGCGACGCCGACGGCGGACTTTGCGTCGCTGAACTTCGGCAACCCGGGCGATCTGACCGAGCACCGCGACCCGCCGTCGAGCATCGCGCGCAATTTCGAGATTCTCGTCGATGCGATCCGTGCGCCGGGGCGCGAGATCGTGCAGGTGCATCAGGTGCACGGAGCGGGGGTCCACGTCGTTCGCCGCGGCATGCCCGCACACCCGACCGCGCAGGACACCAAGGCCGATGCGATCGTCACCGACGATCCGATGCGTCTGCTGGTTGTACGGGTCGCGGACTGCTGCCCGATCCTTCTGGCGAGCGGGGACGGCGGGATTGTCGCGGCGGTCCACGCGGGCTGGCGGGGCGTTGTCTGCGAGCACGGAAGTGCGACGCAAGCGGTGTCTCCCGCAAGCCGCGGCGTGCTCGCGCCGACGGTGGACGCGATGCGTGCGCTCGGCGCCCGGGGCATTCGCGCCGTCATTGGCCCGTGCATCTCATTCGATCACTTCGAGGTCGGCCCTGAGGTTCTGGACGAGTTTCGCATGGTCTTCGGCGCGGACGCCCAACGCCGCGGCTTGATCCGAGCGGCAACGCCGAGTGATGTGCAGGGTAAAGGCTTTGTGAACCTGCAGGCTTGTGTGCGAGAGCAGCTTGGCGTGCTGGGCGTGGAGCCGATCGACACGATCGCCCGCTGCACGTTCGCCGAGCCCGAGCTGTTCTTCAGCCACCGGCGCGACAAGGGACGCACCGGGCGGATGGTCGGCATCATCGGACCCGCGGCGGGATAAGGCAGGACGTTGAGCGTCCCCAAACGAAAACCCCGAGGCTGTGACCTCGGGGCGTGAAGGCGATGCATCAATGTCGTGAGAGCGTCAGCCACCGACCGACGTGCGGATCACGTGGATCCAGGAGAAGACGGTGTTGAAGACGACGTCGATCACGAACAGGATGCCGGCGATCATGAAGAACGCGACGATGACGACCTGGGTGATGCCGGTGACCTCGCGACGGGTCGACCAGTTGACCTTCTTCATTTCCGCGTCGGTCGCGATCAGGAAGTCGACCGTTCGGGGCTTCAGCCCGACCTGCCAGAAGATGTAGATCGCGCCGAGCACGAGAACGAGGCCTGCGCCGGCGGCCTGCAGATAGACGGGCTGGAAGATCGGGATACCGACCGCGCGGCCTTCAAGGACGCCGACGACCGGGGAAGCGCCGCCCGCGACGCGGATGGCGGCCGTCTCGGACGCAACGTGCTTTTCGGACATGACGACGGAATCGACGATGGCGTCGTGGCCGCTGGTGGAGGTCTTCCACTCGATGATGGCGGCGTCGCCGATCTTGGTGAATTCACCCTCGCGGACGCCCTTGGCGAGCAGCTCGACGGCCTTGCCGGTGCCGCCGGGGAAAGCGCCGTCGCCGCCCGTGTCACGCACGGACATGGACCACTTGGGGGTTGGGATCTTGACCACGCCGAGCTGGGTCCAGATCCAACCGGCGCCGGCGACGATGAGAAGCGCGGCGAGCGTGGCGGTCATGAGCCGCACCCAGAAGCCCTGACCGGGCTTGTAGATGGGCGAGGAGCCGTCTTCAGAATCACGGCGGGAGGGACTTGAACCCGCAACCTGCGGATTTGGAATCCGCTGCTCTACCAGTTGAGCTACCGCCGTACTACCCGGCACGTCGCCGTTGCGCGCGCCGGAGAAATTGTCAGAATTGGTCGCCACGGAGTTCCCGGAGAAAGCGAAACACGAACAGCGAAAAGCAACAGCCGAACCGTACCGAGCACCTTCCTTGGACGCCCGCCGAACCCGAAGGGTTCAGAGCGATGCCCACCGGACGCTGCCCGATGCCTGTGCCTTACTTGCGCTTCACCTTGTGGATCGTGTGCTTGCGCAGACGGGGGGAGTACTTCTTGAGGCCCTCTTTGAGGCCCTCGGGCATGCCGCCCTTGGTGTTGACGCTGCTGCGGTAGTTGAGATCGCCGGTCTCCGTGCACTGGAGCCACAGGAACTCGCGACCCATCGACTTCTTCTTCGCCATGACTTCTTCGCCTTTCTTTCAGACAAGCCGTGCCGCGGGTGTTGCTCCCGCGGCACAGGGGAAATGCTAGGTTGGATCCTGTCACTAGTGCCTGTTGCCTAGTGGCAAGGGCCTTCTTACTCGATGATCTCGGTGACCGCGCCCGAGCCGATGGTCTTGCCACCTTCGCGGACGGCGAAGCGGACGCCCTTCTCCATGGCGACCGGCTTGCCCATGAGGTCGACCTCGACCTCGACGTTGTCGCCGGGCATGCACATCTCGGCGCCACCGGCGAGCTTGACCGTGCCGGTCACGTCGGTGGTGCGGAAGTAGAACTGCGGGCGGTAACCCGAGAAGAACGGGGTGTGGCGACCGCCCTCTTCCTTGGTGAGGACGTAGACCTGGCCCTTGAACTTGGTGTGGGGCTTGATCGAGCCGGGCTTGCAGAGCACCTGGCCACGCTCGATGTCGGCCTTCTCAACGCCGCGGAGCAGGGCGCCGACGTTGTCGCCGGCCTGGCCGCTGTCGAGGGTCTTGTTGAACATTTCGACGCCGGTGACGACGCAGCTCTTGGTGTCGGAGCGGAGGCCGACGATCTCGACGGTCTCGCCGACCTTGATCATGCCGCGCTCGATACGACCAGTGGCGACGGTGCCGCGGCCCTTGATCGAGAAGACGTCTTCCACGCTCATGAGGAAGGGCTTGTCGACTTCGCGGGTCGGGTCCGGGATGAAGCTGTCGATGGCATCGAAGAGGTCATCGATCGGCTTACAGGCCTTGTCGTCCTTGGGGTTCTCGACGGCGAGCTTGGACTGCCCGCGGATGACGGGGGTGGTGTCGCCCGGGAAGCCGTACTTCTTGAGAAGCTCGCGGACTTCGAGCTCGACGAGGTCGAGGAGCTCGGGGTCGTCAACGAGGTCGACCTTGTTGAGGAAGACGACGATGTGGGGCACGCCGACCTGACGGGCGAGCAGGACGTGCTCGCGGGTCTGGGGCATGGGGCCGTCGGCGGCCGAGACGACGAGGATCGCGCCGTCCATCTGGGCGGCGCCGGTGATCATGTTCTTGACGAAGTCGGCGTGGCCCGGGCAGTCGACGTGGGCGTAGTGACGCTTGGTCGTCTCGTACTCGGTGTGCGACGAGGCGATCGTCACGGTCTTGTTGGAGTCGCGGACCGTACCACCCTTGGTGATATCGGCGTACGACTTGATCTCGCCGCCGAAGCGGGCGGCCGAGCGGGCCGAGAGGGCCGCGGTGAGGGTCGACTTGCCGTGGTCGATGTGACCGATGGTGCCGACGTTGACGTGTGGTTTCGTACGAGTAAAGACGCCCTTTGCCATGACCAGATCTCCACCCACGGCGGCACGCTCAACGCGTGTTCCGTGGACATCCGCTCGCGTGCTCACGCCGCCGTTGTCGAACACTCTCCAGCCAAGGCCCTGAGCCGAGGCGAGCGTCAGACGGCGCACAACACACCAGCGATCAAACCGTCGCACGCCGACCACTGCTCTCGCGAACAGCAATCTCCCAAGGACGCGCTCCGGCACGAATCAGCCCGAGGCCCGTTGAGGCCTGGAACCTGAAGAAGCGGGAAGGTGTGAGCGCTGAGATTGGAGGTCTCACACCTCAAACCTCACATCTCACCTCTTCCGTCAAAGCCACCAAAGGGACTTGAACCCTTGACCTCTCCCTTACCAAGGGAGTGCTCTACCACTGAGCTACGGTGGCACACGAACCGATGGCACAGATCCACGTCGGCACCGACACCGCTGGCTCGTTCGAGCCATCGTCGCCGCTTCCGCCGCGCCCTGATCCCGACCTCACGGTCGGAACCAAGGGGACAATGATAGCCCGCGGCCAAGACTCCGGCGACTCCTCGCATCGCGACAGTACCCAAACAAAAACCATTCGTCCAGATTCGCCGTCGCGCCCACGCGATCATCGGTACCTTCTTTTCCCGCTCGGAGCAGCCTTTTCGTGACACCTCGCCGCAGCTACCTCGCTCTTGTCGCCCTGTCGTTTGTGGCGTTCATAAGCCTCGGCCTGCCCGATGGCGTGCTCGGGGTCGCGTGGCCGTCGATCCGGTCGACGTTTTCGATTCCGGTCAGCCGTCTTGGCGTGCTGCTGATCTTCGGCACCGCCGGGTACCTGGTCATCAGTTCGCTGACCGGGCCGATCTCGCGGCGGCTGGGGATCGGCAGGCTGCTCTGCGGGAGCACCGCGCTGGCCGGGACGGGACTCTTGCTCTTTGCCGTCGCACCGGCGTGGTGGTGGCTGCCGATCGGCGCGTTCGTGGGCGGGCTGGGCGCCGGCGGGATCGATGCGGGTCTGAACACGTTTGCATCGGAGCGCTTCAGTGCTCGGATCGTCTCGTGGCTGCACGCGTGTTGGGGCGTCGGCGCGACGCTTGGGCCGCTGCTCATCACGGGCGTGCTGATGCTGGAACTGTCGTGGCGTGTGGGTTATGCGTTGGTCGCGGGCGCGATGGGCTTGCTCGCGGTGCTGTTCGCGTGCACGCTGTCGCTGTGGAAGGTACACGCGGGGGCGGAGCATGAAGGCGTCGGGAAGGCTCCGCTTACGGCGACGCTGCGGCGTCCGCTGGCGTGGGCGCATGTCGGAGTCTTCTGGACGTACTGCGGCGTCGAATCGAGCGCGGGGCAGCTCGCGTACACGCTGCTGGTCGAAGGACGGGGCGTGCGGCCGGAGATCGCCGGACCGGTGGTCGGCGGCTATTGGGCGGCGCTCACGATCGGGCGCGTGATCTTCGGGCACTCCGCGGCCCACTGGTCTCGGGACGCGATTCTCCGCATCGGGACGTTCGGCGCGCCGATCGGTATCGTGCTGCTGTGGTGGCATCCTTCGGAGTTTGTTTCGTTCACCGGTCTGTGGATCCTGGGCTTTGCGCTCGCGCCGATTTTTCCGATGATGATCTCGGCGACACCCGAGCGGCTGGGACGCGAGCACGGGGCCAACGCCGTGGGCATGCAGATGGCAGCGGCGAGCCTGGGCGTTGCGATCCTGCCCGGCACGGCCGCGATGCTGATGCGCTCGTACGGGAACGAGTCGCTGCCGGTGTTCTTGTTTGTGCTGGCGCTGGCGATCCTGGTGCTGCAGGAGGCGGCGGTGCGGCTGACGCCGCGGGGCGACCAGTGATCGCGCCTCCCCGCCCCGCGCCGCGGGGAGGGGTGGTCGAGGCTTGGCGAGACCGGGGAGGGGTTTTGGACATCCGGCGCAGCGAGTCCATCAGACACGCCGCAGTCCCCTCACCTGCTTCGCCTGCGGCGAAGCGGTCCTCTCCCCGCGCGCGGGGAGAGGAGGCGCGGACGCGATGTTCGAAGAATCACGGCTAGCTCAGCGCCGAACCCATGCCCAGCACGCGGCGCAGGTCGGCGATCTGGCCGTTGTGGATGCCGATGTGATAGATGGATCGCGCGACGAGCAGATAGGGCGGGGCGGTCACGCCGCGGAACATCGGGACGGGCGTGAGGAGTTCACTGTCGCTCAGCTTTCGCACCGTCGCGGCGAAGCGTGCGATGGATGCGTCGAAGATCTCGACACAGCGAGCGAAGCAGGGGAACACGATCGCCGTCGCGTTAGGGTTGCTGCCGAAGGCGACGCTCTCGCTCCCGAAGCGCTCGGCGTCGCCGCTGGCCGCGCCGTCGATGAAGTCGGTCGCGGGCAAACCGTTGAGCGGCGTGCCGGATGCGTCGGCCTTGCCGCCCGGCAGCCACTCGCAGAAACGGTTGTTGGTGAGCGCCAGATGCCCGAGGCACCACGCGACGTGGTTCGGCAGCCCGGGCGCAGTTTTCGTGTGGTTTGAGTCGTCGAACTTCACCAAGTATCGCTTGAACAGATCGCGGCTGTGCAGCACCGACTCGGCCAGGAGATCGACTGATCGCATCGCGACAGAATATCAATGCGTGCAACACCGCAGTCGCCGCCGTGCTCGGTCGCTCTTGCGGGGCGCTCCCCACGCTCCACTACAATCCGACGCGAAAGAAAACGAGACGGTCATGAAAGTCGTCGGCAGGGCCGACACCTCGGCCGCCCCGCAACGGAACCGACTTGAAGACTTCGATTCCATCAACCCGAGTCGTCCTGTGCACCAGCGCCTGCTCACCCCGGAACGGATGGACGACCCGGACCTTGATCCGGTCCTGCTCGAACCGGCGCTGAACGGCCTGCGTCGACTCAACACGCTGTCATTCGCCCATCCCTTGCTGTGGAGCGTCTTGCGTGACGAAGCCAGGGTGCTGCGGCGCCCAGTTCGGGTGCTCGACCTCGCCTGCGCCGGCGGCGATTTCCTCTTCGATGCCGCCGCCCGAGCCCAGAAAGAGGGAATCGTCCTCGATCTGCACGGCTGCGACATCAACCCCGCCTCGATCGAACTGGCACAGCGTCGAGCGGCATCCCAGTCGCGTCGCTGCGCGTTCTTCGTGCACGACGCGATCCAATGCCCGCTCCCGGGCGAATACGACATCGTGACCGCGAACCTTTTTCTTCATCACCTGAGCGACGAGCACGCCGTGCTGGTGCTGCGCCGCATGGCGGACGCGGCCACTCGCTTGGTGGTGGTGAACGATCTCGTGCGTTCGCGTGTGAACCTCGGCATGGTCGCGCTCGCGTCGCGGCTGGTGACGCGCAGCCCGGTGGTCCACACCGACGCGGTGCTCTCGGTTCGAGCGGCGTTCACGAAGCCAGAACTGCTCTCACTCGCCTCGCAGGCGGGGATGCCGAATGCTTCGCTCCGGCTCGGCGGCCTCGGCCGCACCATGCTCGTGTGGCGGAGGACGGCATGAGCGACGACTCGTCCATCGCGAGCCCGATCGCATCGGCGCCTTCGTTGGCATCGGTCGCCAATGGGCGCTGGGACTTGCTCGTCGCCGGGGCCGGGCCCGCGGGTTCGGCGGCGGCGTGTCGGGCGGCGGCGCTGGGGCTCCGCACCTTGCTCGTCGATCGTGCGTCGTTCCCTCGTTCCAAAGTCTGCGGCGGGTGCCTCTCGCCACTCGGGCTCGCCGCCATCGAATCGCTGGGCTTGGGGGCCGACGTGCGGAGCACGAGCGTTCCGCTCCGCACACTCGCGCTCACCGCCCGAGGGCAGACGTCGCAGCTCCCGCTCCGCGGCGGGGTCGCGATCTCGCGCGAGTCGCTGGACACCATGCTGCTGCGTCACGCAGCACGCGCCGGCGTGACCGTGCTCGAATCGACCGTCGCCACGCTCGCGGAGAATGGCACATCGCATGCCGTCGCACTGCTCCGCCGCGGCGGTGAAGAGGTCCGTGTCCACGCCGCCCGCGTGCTCGTCGCCGATGGACTCAGCGGCTCGTTTCTTCCCAAGCACGACACTTGGACACCGGTCATCGCTCCACGATCACGCATCGGTCTTGGTGCACGCCTCGACGCCTCAAACGCACCTTCCCTGATTCCCGACGGCGTGATCTCGATGCAGTGCGCCCGCGACGGGTACGTCGGCATGGTGCGGCTGGTCGACGGTACCATCGATCTCGCGGCGGCGATCGACCCCGAGACTCTGCGTTTGGCAGCGAGCCCGGCGCAGGCGATCAACGCGATGCTCCGCGAGTCCGACGCGGCGCTCGAACCGATTCCCACCGATACCGCGTTCCGCGGCACGGGCTTGTTGACACGCCGCCGACGCGCCGAGCATGGTGCCGTCCTGGTCGCGGGAGACGCGGCGAGTTATGTCGAGCCCTTCACCGGCGAAGGCATGTCGTGGGCGCTCACCTCCGGCATCGCGGCGGCGGAACTTGTTGCGTCCGGCGCAGCGCCGGGTGCGTGGGCCCGTCAATCCGGCGCCATGCTCTCTCGTCGCCAGCGCGGCTGCCGCGTGGTGTCGCTGGCGCTCCGCTCGCCGTGGCTGGTCGCGTTGGCCTGCCGCACGCTGGCGTTGTGGCCGTCGATCGCGCCGATGGTGCAGCGTGCGTTCGCGGGACCGTGGGGGCGCGGCCCTGAGCGTGCACTCATCTCCCGCGGAGCGCCGACATGAGCACGCCCCGCGTCGCCATCCTCGGCCTCGGATGCGCGGCGCCGATGCTCCGCCGCTCGCAGGAGGACGCGCTGGCACTCGCGCTTTGCATCGCCCCGCCGAGCAGCGACGACGACCGCCGTCGCGTCGAGGCCATCTACCGCAAGTGCGGCGTCGAATCCCGTGGCGTTGCCAGCGGCGACGACGCTTCTGATCCGCTCGCGATCTTCCGTCCCGCGACCGCCGCCACGCCGCACGGCCCCACCACTGCCGAGCGCCTGCACGCGTACGCCCACCGGGCCCCGCCGCTCGCGCGCTGCTCCGCCGCCGCAGCCCTCGCGGATGCGAGCGTCTCTGCATCGGCGATCACGCACCTGGTCACCGCGACCTGCACGGGCTTTGGCGCTCCGGGCTGGGACATCGATCTCGTCGGCGAGCTCGGGCTTTCGGCGTCGGTGCATCGGATCAACGTCGGCTTCATGGGTTGCCACGCGGCGCTGAACGCGCTGCGTGCCGCCCACTCGATTGCGGCGGCTGATCCCTCGGCACGCGTGCTGGTCTGCTGCACCGAAGTCTGCTCGATCCACTTCAAGTACCAGGCGCGGCCGGACCAGATCGTCGCCAACGCGCTCTTCGCCGACGGCTCGGCGTCGTGCGTCGTCGCGGCGTCGGACGCGGGCGTCTGCACGCTGGGCCCATCCGCTTCGCATCTCTTCCCGGCGTCGGCAGACCAGATGTCCTGGTCGATCGGCGATCACGGCTTCGAGATGACGCTGGCCCACGAACTGCCCACCACCGTGCGCGATCAGGCCGGGGCGTGGCTTTCTCATTGGCTACGCGAGCACGCGCTGACGACCGATGACGTTCGCCACTGGGCGGTACACCCGGGCGGGCCGCGCATTCTCACGGCGGTCGCCGAGGCCGCGGCACTGCCGCGTGAGACGCTGGCTTCATCCCGCGCGGTGCTCGCCGAGCACGGCAACATGTCGAGCCCCACGGTGCTGTTCATCCTCGAGCGCATGCGACAGCACGGCACGCTCGATGGGCCCACCCTGCTGCTCAGCTTCGGACCAGGCATCACCGCCGAGGCGATGCTGCTGCGGTAGCGTCAGAAGACGAACCGCAAGCCCACGCTCACCTGCAACTGCGTCGCCGGGCGGTCACGCACGTCCTTCACGATCGGGAAGCCGACGCTGACCTCCGCGGCGAATCGCTTGGCTTCGTAAAGCAGCCCCGGCGCGAGCAGGATTTCGTTGTCGCCGCTGGTCTCGTATTGACCGTTGAGTTCGAGCGAGGCGTACCACGCGCTGGCGGAGTTCTCGGCAGTGAACTCGGCGGGGAAGACGCGGTACATGAGCGCGGTGTCGTAGCGGAGGTAGTCCGCCGCGCTGCGGACGCCCGGGGCGATCCACTTCCAGGAGTCCGCGCCCGTGGTGACGGTGTAGCGGAGCGACTGGGTGAGGCCCCATCGCCCGCGGATGAGCATGATGCTGGCGCCAATGAACGGATCAACGGACTGGGGCGCGACGGTGTCGTCGCCGCTGGGGAGCATCGCTCCGCCATACACCACAGCGCGGACGGTGTCGAGGGCGGCGGTGTCGCTGCGGTAAACGCGGAGCTTGAACATCGCCTCGATCTGCCCGATCGACGCGGCGAGATTGCGGGACGCGGGGAACGTCTGCTCCTGCACGACGGCGGGGACCTTGAGCGAGAGTGACCAGTCCTTGGCGAGGCCGTACTGGAGTGTGACGCTCGACTCGGCGCGAGTGACGCCCTGCACGGGCGAGGCTGGATCGCGCGACACGCCGTAGCGCCACAGCCGGAACTGCGGCTTGACGTAGAGCGTGCCGACGCCGGGCTGGGTGGCGGACTCGGTGTTGATGGCTTCCTGAGCGAGCGCCGAGTGGCCAAGGGCGGCGAGAGCGCCGACCAGGGCGAGCGCGGAGCTCCATCGGGTCCGCAGCCCGCGTGTGTGTTGCTGCAGCATGGCGGCTCCTTGCTAGCGTTCGATCTTGACGAGGGTGACGCCGGCTTGATCGGCCGCCGCGGCAATCTGCTTGGGCGCGGGGCGCTGATCGCCGACGATGTCGGCGGTGACGACGCCGGTCTTCAGATTGACCTTGATGTCCCGGATGCCGGGCAGGTCGCCCAACTGCTGATCAATGTTGGTTGCGCACAGCGGGCACGACAGGCCGTTCATGTAGAACTTCACGGGCCCGGGGGCCAAGGGCTCGGCGCTGGCAACCAGCCGCGACTCCTCGGCGGTCGCGGTGTAGGCGGTGTCCTGCCCTTCCGTTGATGCCCCTGACGAGGCACAACCCGCGAGCCAGGCACCAAGAATCACGACCGAAGCGCCGACGACGGCGCGGCAAGAACTCGTGCGCATGTTGACCTTTCCTCCCGCGCCTCGGCGCGGGTGATGCACCGCAGAGCCGTTCCGGCGGGGATTGCCCGCCGGGACTCTGCGTGATGTTCGTATTGGTGAGGGAACCGAAGAATGAGACCCGTGCGCGCAGCACGCACCGCCGGAGCGGGTGTCGCTATGTCCGCCAGACGCACAGGCGCGCCTGCACGCGCACGTGCGGCTGAGCCGCCGAACGCTCACCACTGACAACAAACCGCGGCAGATCCAGCCGCGTCAAGGTCAGGCGCACCGGCTCGGGAGCAGGTGCCATCAGCACTGGGCGGGCATCGCTCGTCGACCGGAGCGGGATGGGCACAGGGTCCTGCTGCGGCGACTCGCTCACGCAGTCGCAATGCCCGAGCAGCTGGGTGCACAGGCAGTCCTCGCCGCAGGGGTCGGCGACGGGCGCGGCGACGCTGACGGGCCGGAGCCACGACAACGCCAGCAGCATGAGAACCAGGAAACGGTGCACGGCGTCAGTGTACCAGACGGATGGTGGACGATGCAGCGCGGCACGTGGGCATCTCGGCCATGGGTGCCGTGGCGCACGGGGCGAGAACGCCCCGGCTCGCTGGGTTGTCGGCCGTATCCGTTCGGTCACTGCGCCAACCGCGTCCGGACGTTGTCCAGCACGTTCATGTAGTTGATGTAGGAGTCGTAGGGCGAGTCGTAGGGGTTGAAGTACTTGTGCACGTCGCCGTCGGCGAAGTACTTGGTGCACATGTAGTAGAAGTGATCGCTGGTGGTCAGGCGGCGCCAGTCGGCGAGCAGGTGGGCCGCGGCCTCGAGGCGGCGGGTGGCGGGAGCGTTGGGAGCGGCGCCCTTGGCCTCCTTTGCCAGCCGCGCCACTTTGTCCTTGATGGGCTTCTCGAGCTTGAAGACTTCGTCGAGGGCGTTGGCCTGCATCGCGTTGCCGTTCCACGCGGAGAGATCACGCTCGGTGTCGGCCCAGCTCGAGCACTGCGGCACGTCGAACTCACCGGAGGGGGCGTGTTGTGTCAACGCCTCTGTCGGCGTCAGAAAGCTGCCGCCGCCGGCGAGGACCTTCTCCGGAAGGGCGGCGAGGAACCCGAAGATGCCGGTGTCCACCCACTGGTGCTCGCCGAAGGTTTCGTAGTCCATGAAGAGGTTGCAGACGGAGCCGTCGAGGGCGTTGATCCAGCCTGCGAACTTCTCCGGCGTGAGGGGCCACTCGCCCCAGCCGCGGTTGCTGAAACGGAACGCGATGTCGTCGCTGAAGCGGTAGTTCTTGAGCAGCAGCCCGAGGGGCTTGTCGTCGCGACCGAGCAGGTCGTGCCCGTCGTGCTTCGGCGGCTTGTAGACGACCGTCGGCTTGCGATAGCCCAGATGCGTGTCGGTCCCCTCGCAGAGTGCGCCCAGCCAGCGGCGCCGGCCCGCGGCGTCGGTCATCAGCGAGAGTTCGTACGCCAGCGCGTTGGAGTAGATCAGTTCGGTGTTGCGGAAGACGGTGGGCGTCTGCCCGAAGTGGTGCTGGATGCGGCGGGAATGCAGCTCGACCTGCTCGCGGAACTCCTCCCGGGAGTGCACGAACGCGAGCGAGTGGTGGTAGGTTTCGCCCAGGAACTCGCAGCAGCCGGTGCGGGAGAGCTCGCGGAAGACGTCGAGCACTTCGGGGGCGAAAGCCTCGAACTGCTCGAGGGCCGTGCCGCTGATGGAGTAGGAGAGTCGCAGGGCTCCATCGAACCGCTTCACGAGATCGAGCAGCAGCCGTGTCGCGGGGAGATAGCAGCGGCTCGCGACCTTGCGGCAGATCTCGGCGTTCTTGCTGTCGTCAAAGTAATTGGTGTCGGTGTCGAAGACACTGTAACGCCGCAGCCGGAACGGCTGATGGACTTGGAAGTAGAAGACGACGGAGGGCATCAGCGTCAGTGTACGGAGACGCGGGGCGGAGTGTCGGATGTCGTCACGTCCGGACGCTCGTCACCGCCGCGATCGACAGCGGGAGCAGGATGAGCGCTGGCACAAACACCCCCACTGCGGCGGGCAGGCCGGGGATCGCCGCGCTGGCGCCGAGAACGCCGCCCATGACGCCGAGCACGGCGATCGGAGCGGCCTTGATCGACTCGAGCATCATGTTGGAGGGTTCACGCTTCAGGAAGAACGGCGTGACCAGCAGGAGCGCCAGCATGTTGCACACCATCATGGCGATGCGACCGAAGCGCACCCGCTGCAGTTCATCGACGCGTTGCTGGCGTGTGGCGGTGGCGGCGCCCTGGGCTGGGTCGTCCTCGCCTGTGAGCGCCAGCCCGAGCCGCTCGGGGCGTTCGAGCATCTCGGTGATCTGTCGCCAGCTGAGGCTCTGGCTGTAGCCGCTGAATCGGGCGATCTTGATGGCGGTCGGGTCGAGATCGGTGACGACGCGATCGACCTTTTCCTTCGGCGCGGTCTGTGAGGTGCGCGATTCGGCGACGACGTCGGTGAGGTCCCACCCGCCGTCGCGCCAGCGGGCCTCGCGGGCGTTGATGGTCCGGATGGCGGGTCCGTTCGGGCCGCGCTCGATGATGGTGAGGTCCTTCATCACGCCGGTCGCGGCGTCGAAGCCTCGGGCATAGAACAGCCGCCGCTGGCTGTCGGGCACGAGCCGCACCGGGAGCGAATCAAGCCTGCGCTGGCTGGCCTGCTCGCGGTCGCGCTGGATGAGGTCGGCGATGCGCGGAATGACATACTCGAAGCTGGCGGCCTGGATGAGCGTCATGAAGAGCGCCACCAGCACGAAAGGCCTCATCACGCGGAAGAGGCTGACGCCGCCGGCAATCGCCGCCACGAACTCGCGGTAGCGCGAGAGCTGCGTGCAGGTGAAGCCCATGGCGCCGATGACGATCAGGCCGATGAGGTAGTTCCCGAGCTGGAGGAGCTTGGGCCACCAGTAATCGAAGACCAGAAAGATCATCAGCAGGATCCGGCGCACCGCGCCGGCTTCGACCGAGACGATCGCGCCGCCGGGGCCGACCTGCTGGGTTTTCCCGCGAGCCGCGGCGAGGTCCATGAACTCGCCAAAGTTCAGCGAGAGGTCGATCGCGACGATGAAGCTGAACAGGATCGCGACGAGGATCGCGATGTTGAGCAGGAACTGGCGGGCGATGTAGCGGTCGATCGTGGACACGTGGGCGGCATTGTAACGCCGGCGTTGCACGTGCCGTGGATGCCATCAGTCGCGGGCTCGGCGGCGCGACTGATGCGGTCCGGAGCAACCGCGCGATCGCACCAGTCGTGCGGCTCAGAGCAGCCGCGGGCTGGTGGCACCGTCGGAGCACGCCATTAGACCGCCGCGGCTGTGCTGGCGCGGAGGCTCTCGACGCAGCGGATCACGAGCGCCACGGCTTCGTCGATCTCCTGGTCCGTCGTCCACTTCGACAAGCTGAACCGCACGGAACCGTGGGCGAGTTTCGGATCGATGCCCATGGCCAGGAGCACCGGCGAAGGTTCGAGCGACCCCGACGCGCAGGCGGCGCCGGCGCTGGCGCACAGGCCGCGTTCGGAGAGCGCGAGCAAGATCGCCTCGGCCTCGAGCTTGGGAAAGGCGATGTTGCTGGTGTTCCAGAGGCGAGGTGCTCCGCCGCTATTCACGACCGAGCCCGGGGCGGCGGCGAGGATGGTCTGCTCGAAGCGATCGCGCAGGGTGCGGAGTTTCTCGCGTGTACCCGCGTCGGAAAGCCACTCGCTCGCTTCTTCCGCCGCGGCACCCGCGGCGAGGATGCCGGGCACGTTCTCCGTCCCGCCGCGGCGTCCCAGTTCCTGATTCCCCGGCACCGGCGTGCGCACGCGCGTGCCGCGGCGGATATACAGCGCGCCCGTGCCTTTAAGCCCGTGGAACTTGTGGGCGGAGATCGAAACCAGGTTCGCATCCAGGAACGCCGCATCGGGCCCGCTGGGCTCGACCCGCATCGGCTCTTTGCCCGCCCACTGCACGCAGTCGCAGTGGAAGACCGAGCCCGCGGCCTTGCACAGCCGCGCGATCTCGTCCACCGGCTGGATCACACCGGTTTCGTTGTTCGCCCACTGCACGCTGACGACCATCGGCTTGTCGTCGCTCGCGAGCGCCCGAGCGAGGGCGGCGACATCGACAACGCCGTTGATGTCGATGGGCAGCCAGAGCACCCGGGCCTCGCCGCGGGACTCCATGTCCTTGAGCACTTCGCGCCCGGCCGAGTGTTCGACGAGTGTCGAAGCCACCAGCGGCGGACGCTCGCCCTTTGCCAGCGCCGCCACAGCGCCGCGCATGGCGACATGGACCGATTCGGTCCCGCTCGAAGTGAACACCACATCACGCGGCTTGGAGCCGATGAGGTTCGCCACCGCCGCCCGTGCCAGCTCGACCTTGGCCCGCACGCCCTGCCCGGCGCGATGCACGCTCGATGGGTTCTGCCACGCCTCGCGCATGGCGGTCTCCGCGGCCTCGATCGCCGCGTCGCAGGGCTTGGTGGTGGCGTTGGAGTCGAGGTAGAGCATGGGGAAGGGGAGCAGGGGAGCAGGGGAGCAGGGGAGCAGGGGAGCAGGGGAGCAGGAGTGCAGGGGAGCAGGGAAATGGCACCGCGCACGCGAGAATCTGTAGCGCTTCAATCGCATCGGGCGTTCGCCAAGATGTTCGGAAATAGAGCCAGCAGCGAAGCCCCTGCCCCGCTGCACCCCTCCTCCCCTGCTCCCCTTCTTTCAGGCCTTCTCCGCCGCCTTGCCCACCAGGATCCTCGCCACCACGTCCTGCGGGTGGATGCCCTGGCTGTCGGCACCGTGGTCGCCGTAGCCCATAGCCGCGACCACGCCGTAGCCCATGCCGATGTGGATCAGGAGCCACGCGATCACCTCGGCACTGAACCGGGTGGTGACGCGGTGGGCGTCCTGCGCGAGCTTGATTTCCTTGGCGATGAACGCGTGCAGATTGTCGAGGTGCTTCTTCACCGCGGCACCGATGTCTTTGTCATCCACTTCGGTGATTGCCTGCAGCAGCACCTTGTAGTCGTCGCGCCCGCCGGGCGACACCATCGGATTGTCGGAGAGCAGCCGCAGCAGACGCTCGGCCGGGTCCTTCGCATCCGTGAGGTGCTTTTCCCACGTCGAGATCGTGCGTTCCGCCGAGCGCTCGATGAGGGCCACAAACAAGTCGCGTTTGCTCGCGAAGTGCCGGTAGATGATGGGCTCGGTCACGCCCGCGGCCTTGGCCACCTCCGCCGTCGTCGCCCGCGCGTACCCCACCTTGGAGAACAAGTCTCCGGCGTGATCGAGCAGCTGCGAGCGACGTTGTTGAGCAGGAAGGCGACTCATACCCGAAAGTCCATCTCCTCTTCGCGTGCGAACGCGGACGGCTCCCCTTTGGCCCGCGCCAGTGCCTTATCGGTCGTCTTGGCTCGATAGGTTAGTAAGGAATCACAACGCCCGGCAAGATCGCGTCACCCATCCCGAGCCGCGGGATTAGTCCAGGGGCACCGGGTCGTACCCGCCCTTGGCGAACGGATGACACCGGGCGAGTCGCTTGACGGTGAGCCACGCGCCCTTGAGCCCGCCGTGGCGCTGCAGGGCTTCGACCGAGTAGTGCGAGCAGGTGGGCCAGTAGCGGCATTGGCCGCCGAGGAAGGGGGAGAGCGTCCACTGATACAGCCGCACGCCCATGAGGAGTGGAATGGCGATCACGCGGCTGACAATCCCCGGTGCTGGCACGCCGGATTGTTGGAAGTCGCTCGCTCCGATCGCACCAGTTAGGACCGGCTTCCAGCCGGTTGACCCACGCTCCCGTTGCGCACCAGGCCGGCCATCCGCAGGCCTTCCCATGAGGGACGCTGAAAGACCCGCCGGAGGCCGGTTTTACTGGTGGACGGGTCGCACCTCAACAATGTCGCGTGACCCTGACCTTTCGTCCCAAGCACCGCCTCACCCACAAGCGCGAGTTCGACGCTGTGCACGCCGCGAAGATGCGGACGCCGGTCGGGCCGCTGGTGGTGTATTCGCGGCGCAACGGGTTGCCCCATCCGCGGCTGGGGCTGTCGATCGCGCGGGCGTTTGGTTCGGCCCCGGAGCGCAATCGATTGAAACGCTGCGTGCGGGAGGCGTTTCGGCTGATGCAGCAGGAGATACCGCCCGCGGCGTCGGATCGCGGCTCGTTCGATCTGGTGATCACGGCGCGGCGGCACGACCCAACGCTGGAGAGCTGCCGCGAGCGGTTGGCGGAGGCAGTGCGGCGGCTGGATGAGGCGTGGCGGAAGCGCGAAGCGAAGGAAGCCGCGGGCACGTGAGCGTCGGGGAGTTGCCAAAAAACGAAACGACCCCGAAAGGCCGGGCGTGAGCCGCGGACGGATCGAGGTCGTGATTGGGCGTGAACGCGGCGAACCGAGCGTCGCGACTACTTGTCGGCGACGTTCAGGCTGCGACCGACGCGGCGCTTGCGGTTCATCATCTTGCGGCCGTGGGCCGACTTCATCCGGGCGCGGAAACCGATGGCCCGCTTGCGCTTGATGCGGCTCGTGCGATGGGGGTAATGCATGGCTGTTCCTTGGTCGTTCTGAAAATCTGCGAGCCGCACGGCCCGAGAAGGGTGCACAGGGTCCCGTCCGACCGCTCGGAAACGGGCCAAAACAATAGCCCCGTCCCCGGCCGAAGGCTACCGGCCATAAGTCATTGTCCGACAACCTGCTGGGAGCGGAATCCCGGCGGCAGGTGCGGAAACGGGCTTGGCGCGGGCGGTGCGGTTTTGTAAGATATGTCGGGCCCCGCCAAAGGGGTCGCTGGTCGTGAGTCGCCCGGGCTGTGAGGAGCCCGGGCGGTTCGGGAGCGACCGGCTCGCAGGCCGTCGGCACGGGCGTTGTTCGCTCGATGTGGACGACCGTCGAGCCATCGCTGCCAACCGATTGGGGGGAGTGGAAGGGCACGCCGCGGAAGCGGCGGGCCGGCGCGCAGGCGCGAGGCGGCAAGCGATGGATGAAACAGCACGGGTGTTGTTGGAATCTCGGATCGGGCATCGCTTCACCGATGCAGCGTTACTCCGCCGCGCGATGATGCACGCCTCGCTGGTCGAGGCTCGAGCGGAAAGCAACGAGCGGATGGAGTTCCTGGGCGACGCGGTGTTGGGTCTGGTGGTCTGCGAGCGGATCTACAACCAACACCCGACGATGCTCGAGGGCGAGATGACCAAGATCAAGTCGATGGTCGTCAGCCGCCAGAGTTGCGCCGAGATCGCCAAGGAACTGGGCCTGCCCAAGCACCTGAAGCTGGGCAAGGGCATGCAGGGCACGGACCAGCCGTCGTCGCTGGCAGCAGCGGCGTTCGAGGCGATCATCGCGGCGGTGTACCAGGACGCGGGCTTCGACGCGGCGCGGGCGATGCTGATCCCGCTGGTGGATCCGCTCATCCAGCGTGCCGCGAGCAGCAACCACCAGCAGAACTTCAAGAGCTTCCTGCAGCAGCACGCCCAGTCGCTGGGGTTGGGGCTGCCGGGTTATCCCGTGCTCGATGAGAAGGGACCGGACCACAGCAAGTGCTTCAAGGTCTGCGTCGAGATGGGAGGCAAGCGTTATCCGGAAGCGTGGGGCCAGAGCAAGAAGAAAGCCGAACAGCTGGCGGCCTTGGCGGCACTGGTGGATCTGGGGGCCATGACCAAGGAAGCGGCGGACGAAGCCGCGAAACAGGCGGGATTGGTGAACGGGATCGAAGCCGGAATCAAGTGAGCGGCGAAGTGACGTCCGGCCCAGAGGCCGGTCCCACTGGTGTGGTGCTGCTCCCCCACCCCCCCACTCCCCCACCCCCT
>VYLH01000061.1_pt1 | contig 25020 bp, 17 predicted proteins | sample 5114361 | NCBI WGS metagenome assembly VYLH01 (sample SAMN12291772, study PRJNA351875) | freshwater metagenome | isolation source: freshwater lake | place: USA: Michigan, Kent Lake | collected 2013-08-15
CCCCGAGGGCGCCCCCCGCGCCCCCAGGCCCGCCGATGAGTCGGGCCTCAAGTCCTTTGACGAAGTCTCCAAGGGCTTCGAGAAGGTCGTCTCCACCGCCGACGGCAAGGGCAGCTACTACACGCTCTACCGCCGCGATCGCGACGGCGGACTGCTCGCCGAGTTGCCCGCGGGCTTCGACACCCAGCGTCAGTTCATCGCGATGACCATCGCCACCGGTGAAACGTTCGCCGGCCTGCAGTCTGGCGACCTGTACACCTTCTGGCGCCGCCTCGACAACCGCCTCCTGCTCATCGCCCCCGACACCGACAACCGCTCGACCGGCGACGCCGAGAGCAAGGCGGGCGTCAAGCAGATCTTCACCGACCGCGTGATCCTCGATGTGCCGATCCTGGCGATGGGCCCCTCCGGCCGCCCGGTCATCGACATGAAGGAACTGCTCACCACCCGCGCCCGCGACATGCTGAGCGCCGGCGGCGGGATCGGCGGGTTCCTCGGCGCCGGGCTGACGCAGGCCAACCCGCGCCTGGCGGCACTCAAGAGCGCCAAGGCCTTCCCCGAGAACGTCGAAATCTCGTACGAAATGCCCACCGCCGGCGGCAAGCTGCAGGAGATCCACTTCTCCTTCAGCCGCATCCCCGACAACACCGGATACACCCCCCGCGTCGCCGACCAGCGCATCGGCTACTTCACCACGGTGTATCGCGATCTGGGCAAGATGAGCAGCGACCAGAAGTGGGTCCGCTACATCAACCGCTGGCACCTCGAGAAGGCCGACCCGAAGCTCAAGCTCAGCCCGCCCAAGGAACCCATCGTCTTCTACATCGAGCACACCACCCCGGTGCGCTACCGCCGCTACGTGCGTGACGGCCTGCTCCGCTGGAACAAGGCATTCGAGAAGGTCGGCATCGCCGACGCCATCCAGGTCTACTACCAGGACGCCGCCACCGGTGCCCACATGGACAAGGACCCGGAGGACGTGCGGTACAACTTCGTCCGCTGGATCGCCAACGACATCGGCACCGCCATCGGACCCAGCCGCGTGCACCCGCTGACGGGGCAGATCCTCGACGCCGACATCATCCTCACCGACGGCTGGATCCGCGGCTTCGCGGCCGACTACACCGACGAACTGCCCGAGATCTCCATGCAAGGCATGACCAGCGACACCATCGCCTGGCTCGCCGAGCGCCCGCAGTTCGACCCCCGCGTCCGCTTCGCCGACCCGGCCAAGCGCCCCGGCGTCATCGAGCGGATCCGACAGGACGCCGCGACCAAGGAGCAGATGAAGGCCGACGGACGCCTGGGCGTCACCGGCTTCGGCGGCATCGCCATGCCCACCGCGTCGGACCTCGCGCGAGACACCGCCCCCGCGGGCATGTCAAAGCTCGAGGAACGCCTCAACCTCGCCGCCCGCATGTGCACCCTCGCCAACGGCAAGGGCCTCGATCTCGCCATGCTCCGCATGCACATGGACGTCATCGGGCTTCAGCTCGACGGCGGCACCGGTGAGATCGAGAACACCCGCGGCGATTCCGTCTCCGTGCTCGACGGCATCCCCGAGTGGTTCATCGGCCCGCTGCTGATCGATCTCGTCGCCCACGAAGTCGGCCACACTCTGGGCCTGCGCCACAACTTCAAGGGCTCGAGCATCTACACCCTCGCGCAGGTGAATAGCGCCGACGTTAAGGGCAAGAAGTCCTTCAGCGGCTCGGTGATGGATTACGTCCCCGTCAACATCAACGTCCCCGACGCCAAGAAGCTCGAGGAATACCTCAAGCAGCAGAAGAAGGACGACCCGAAGGACAGCAAGAAGGACGAGGGCAAGGCCGACGAGAAGAAGGCCGACGACAAGAAGCCCGCTCCGGCGACGAAGGCCGACGGCTCACTGCTCGGGCCCGACAAGCCGCAGGATCTGGGTGATTACGCCCAGGTGGACAACGGCCCGTATGACTACTGGGCGATCGAGTTCGGCTACACGCTCGACGACCCGAAGAAGGTGCTCGAGCGCGTCAACGAGCCCGAGCTCGTCTACGCGACGGACTGGGACCTCAGCGGCCCCGACCCGCTCGTGCGTCAGTACGACTTCACGTCCAACCCCGCCGACTACGCCAACAACCTCATGGACCTGGCGCGGTACCACCGCTCCCGCCTGCTCGACCGCTTCGTGAAGGACGGTGACAGCTGGGCCCGCGCCCGCCGCGGCTACGGCATGACGCTGATCATGCAGAGCCGCGCCGCCAACATCATGGCCAAGCAGATCGGCGGCGCCGACCTGTCCTACAGCAAGAAGGGCGATCCCAAGGGCCGCGACCCCATCATCCCCACGTCCGGCGAGAAGCAGCGCGAGGCGGTGAAGTGGATCGTCGACAACATCTTCCAGGACAGCGCCTGGGGCCTCACGCCCGAGATGCTCACCAAGTTCACCACCGACCGCTGGGGTGATCAGGGCGGCATGAGCGAGCTGATGCAGGACCCGTCGTTCCCGGTGCACGACCGCATCGCGGCGCTGCAGGTCGCGGCACTCGTGCAGATCATGAACCCCACCACGATCGGACGCGTCTACGACAACGAACTCCGCGTCCCCGCCACCACCGACACGCTCACCATCCCCGAGCTGCTCGACACCGTGACCAAGGGCATCTGGAGCGAGATCGACAAGGCCCCGGGCCAGCAGTTCACGGCCCGCCAGCCCATGATCTCCAGCCTCCGCCGCAACCTGCAGCGCGAGCACCTGGAGTTCCTCTCGTTCCTCACCAACAGCGGCGTGCTCTTGGGCGAAGCCAGCAAGCCCATCACCAACCTCTCGCTCGCCCAGCTGCGAGCGATCCAGGAGAAGATCAAGGGCATCACCGAGAGCAAATCCGCCGCCAGCCGCCTCGACCCCTACACCCTGACGCACCTCAACGAGGCCAACGCCCGCATCGAGGCGATCATCAAGAAGGTCGCGATCTTCTTCCCGTGATCAGGCGTCGCCGCTGACGCTGCAACCTGTCTCACCCCACGCCCGGGCCAACGCCCGGGCGTTTTTCTTTGGGCACGACGCTCTCGCCTGCCAGCACGTTGGTGCGCCTCCCCGCCCCGCGAAGCGGGGAGGGGTGGTCGACGCTTTGCGAGACCGGGGAGGGGCGATTCGCGTTCGGATGTCTTTGCGTCGAGGTACCCGCAGTCCCCTCACCTGACCCGACGCGTTGCGCCGAGTCGTCCTCTCCCCGCACGCGGGGAGAGGAGGCGCGGAGCCGTTGTTCGGCGACGATCCGTCAGTCCTTCACGCTCGCGGGGTCCTTGCCCTGCTCGATCGCGCCGATCTTTTCCAGACGACGCGCATGCCGCCCGCCGCTGAACGGCGTCGCGATCGCTTCTTCGACGATCTTCTCGATCAGCCGCTGGCCCAACAAGTCCGCCGACAGGCACATCACGTTGGCGTCGTTGTGGCTGCGGCTCAATTGGGCCGTCAGTTCGTCGTGCACGTTCGCCGCACGAACGCCCTTGACCTTGTTGGCCGCGATCGACATCCCCACGCCCGTGCCGCAGATCAGCACGCCGAGCTCGCTCGCGCCCGAGGCGACCTTCGAGGCAACGCGGAACGCCGGTTCCGGGTAATCGCACGGCTGGCCGCTCGAGTCACCCACGATCTCGACGGTGTGGCCCTCGCGCCCCAGTTTCTCGGCCAGAAGCTTGATGGCGGCAACGCCTCGGTGGTCGGCGCCCAGTGCGATCTTCATCGTGAGACTCCGGGAAGTTCCTCGATCCAGCCCCGCTCCCTGAACCGCAGAAGGATACCGGCGCGGATCGCCTCGGCGGTCGAGATATACGTATCCAGCCCGGAACCGATCGGATCGGCGATGTCCCTTCCCGACGGCTGAAGCAACTGGACCTTCTCCGCAGCCTCGGGCATCATCTGAACGATCGAAGCGCGATGCCCGCGCGTCATCGCGAAGATCGCGTCCGCCTCGCGGATCATCTCCCGCGTCAGCAGCCTCGATCGATGCGGGCGCGGCAGGACGCCCAGGTGCCGCAGCGCCTGATCTCCCTCGGGCGTCGACCCGTCCCCGTCGAACGCCGAGGTGCCCGCCGACATCGCCACCAGCGGCATGTTGCTCAACGGACGCTTGTCGAACAGGTCGCGCGCGATCGCCTCCGCCATCGGACTTCGGCAGGTATTCCCGCTGCAGACAAAGAGCACAACACGTTTCATCGCCGCATCGATTGTTCGCTCGTCCACCGCTCCTTCGCCCAGAACCCGATACCCGCCCGCCCGCGTCAACCGGATCGGCGTCGAAGTCTGGCCCAGCCGCGTCGGACCGTCATCTACCGCGGCCACGATGCCCGCACGGTCGAGCGCCGCCGCCAACCCCTTGGCATCCAGAATTCGGCCGCTGGAACTGATCTCGCTCGGCACGCGCCCGATCGCCACCGGCCCCGGCACCTCTGCCAGCACCTGATTCGTAAACGCATGATCCGCAACCCGCACGCACAAGCTGCCGTCAAGCACGAACGTGCCCTCCGGCTCGCCATCGACGCTCGTCCGATCGGTTTCGATCATGAACCGCACGCCGCCGGGCGTGAGTTTCTCCAGGAGCCTGCGATGGGCCTCGTGCCGGATTCCCACCGCCTCGATCACCCGCTGCGGATCGTGCGTGTGCCAGGTGTTGCCCGGGTTGGACTGCAGCGCCCGCAGCGCGGCCATCGCGGCACTCGACCGCGCGCTCGCCGCCACGCCGTACACCGTCTCGGTTGGCAGGATCACGAGCTTGCCAGCCCGCAGCCATTCCGCAACGCGCGCACAATCGCCCTCCCCCGCCCCAGAACGGGATGAGATCACCTCTGCCACCGCCGCAGTATGCCAAGTTCTCCGCAACCTTGCCGAGGCTCAGTTTCCGCCGGGCTTCTTGGGCTCGGCCGGGGTGGGTTCCGCCGGGGCGGGCTTTGCCGGCTCGGGCGTGGTCGGCTCCGGATCGGCCGGGGTTTCCGCTTCCGCCGGGGTGTCCCCGGTCTTGATCTTCAGCGGCACGCCCTTCTCTTTCATGTTCCCGCCGGTGTCGATCTGGATGTTGCCCTTCCAGCTCGACTTGGGCAGCAGTTTCGGATCGACCAGGAAGATCTCGGTCCCGTCCGACGTCACGATCTTCAGATTGCGGATCGGCAGGAGCTTGGACAGATCCTTCCCGTCCTTGGGCTGCTTGTCCGGATCGATCGCGATCATCACCAGAGCCGCACCCTTCTCAAACCGCAGCGGGATCGGGATCTCCGGCTCGGCGTTCGGCGGCGGCTGCTTCATCAGGTGGGCGATCTCGGTGTACGAACTGAACAACTCGATCAGGCCCTTGGGTGCACTCTGGTACGCGCCGAGCTTGTCGTTCAGCTGCGTCTTCACGCTCGCCAACTGCTCGTCGGTCAGCAGCACGGCGGTGTAATCCACCACGCCCGCCCGGGCCGCCGCGTTGTCACCCTTCTCAACCGCCGCCAAGAGGTTTGCCGCCGGCGCCGTCGCGAAGGAACTGAATTGGTTCGAAATCTGCCACGCCCCGTAGCCGATCGCTCCCCAGAACGCGGTGCTGATCAACCCCAGCACCAGCGCCGCGATCGCCAGCCCCGTGCCGCCGACGCGCCCCTTGCTACTGGCAATACCCACCAGCGCGAAGACCGCCAACAGCGACGCGATGAAGCCGACGCCGGGAATGAAGCAAGGCAACGCGAACACCAACGCGAGAATCGCGAGGATGCTCGTGCGCTGCGGGCCCCAGTCAAAGTCACGACCATCGGCAGGTGCGGGGAATGATGTCATACGCAAGAGTATGGGGAGTACCCACGTCCCCGTTTCGGCGGATCAAGCCGGGTATTCTGCACCGGTGAGCACGAGCCCGGTCCAGCAACGCCTCGAAGACGCCATCGTCCGCAGCGACCCCGGCGAGATCGACGCCGCCCTGCGGGCCGGCGCGTCACTGACCGCCGAGCGCTGCTGGCCGCTCAAGCTCGCGGTCGAGTTCGACGCGATGGCTTCGATGGAGCACTTGCTGTCGATCGGACACACCATGCGGGCGGAATGGCCGCAGCTCGATTTCTGCTTCCGCGAGGACATGCGGGAGACTGCCCTGCACGATGCGGCGATCCACGACCAGCCAGCGATGGTCCGACGCCTCCTCGAAGCCGACGGGAAGGAATTCATCAACGTCGCTGGCCCCGATTTCACGGCCGTCCCGCTCGCGCTGGCCTCCATGGTCGGGTCCATCGAGATCGTCGAGATCCTGCTCGCCGCCGGAGCCGACGTGAACGCCCGCAACGCGGATTACGCCGGCAAGACAGCGCTCGACTACGCGGTCGAAAGGGGCCGCCTCGACATCGCGTCAAAGCTCCTCGGCGCGGGCGCTGATCCCGATATCCCAACCTCGGTCTGGATGAGCGCTCGCGACCGTTCGCTCGAACCAGACACCGACCCCGCCATCCGTGCGTTGATCGCGACGGTCCCGTTTCGTTCCTACCGCCTGCCCGACGGTCGCTGGACCAAACCACACGCCACTCCGGACGATGCTGTCTGATTCAGCATTTCCACCGAACAAACACGTCCGCTCGATACAAGAATCCATCATGCGATTCCTGAGCGCGTCACTGCTGTCGTTTGTCACCACCGCCGCCTCCGCTGGCTGGTCCCCCGCCGATCCCGCCACGCTCCACCCGCCCGAGCCGGCGCGGGAGTTCCGTGCCGTCTGGGTCGCCAGCGTGCAGAACATCGACTGGCCCAGCACCAAGGACCTCTCGATCGAGCAGCAGAAGGCCGAGATCGTCCGCAATGTCGACGGCCTGGCCAAGATGAACTTCAACGCCGTCCTGCTCCAGGTCCGCCCCAGCTGCGACGCCCTCTACCCCTCCACGCTTGAGCCTTGGAGCGAGTACCTGACCGGCGCCAGCGGCAAGGCGCCCGCTGATCCCGCCTACGACCCGCTCGCAATCTGGATCGATGAGTGCCACGCCAAGGGCATCGACGTCCACGTCTGGATCAACCCCTACCGCGCCCGCCACTTCAAGGCCACCTCCCCCAACGCCTCCAACCACATCTCCAACACCAACCCCTCCATCGTCAAGTCCTATGACTTCTACGAGTGGCTCGACCCCGGTGAACCCGAGGCCGTCGAACACACGATGCGCGTGGTGATGGACATCGTCACCCGCTACAACATCGATGGCGTCGCCATCGACGACTACTTCTACCCCTACCCCAAGGAAGGCCAGGCCTTCCCCGACGACGACAGCTATCAGAAGTACGTCGCGCAGCTCACCGCCAACGCCGGACCCGGCGAGGCCGTGCGCCCGCCGCCGAAGGACCAGTGGCGCCAGGGCAACATCAACCGCTTCGTCGAACGCTTCTACACCGACATCAAGAAGGCCAAGCCCCACGTCCTCGTCGGCATCGCGCCCTTCGGCATCTGGCGCCCCGGCTTCCCCGAGGGCATCAAGGGCATGGACGCCGTCGCCCGCCTGCACGCCGACGCGAAACTCTGGCTCCACAACGGCTGGCTCGACTACATCTCGCCGCAGCTGTACTGGAGCGTCGATTCCAAGGACCAGAACTTCGGCCGCCTGCTGGTCTGGTGGGCGAGCGAGAACCAGAAAGAACGCCACCTCTGGCCCAGCCTCTACACCAGCCGCATCAACCAGCAGAGCGCCGACCCCACCAAGAACTGGATCCCCGACGAGATCATGAAGCAGATCACCGTCACCCGCGAACGCGCCCACAACCCCGGCATCGCCACGCCCGGACAGATCCACTTCTCGCTCAAGGTCATGCTCGAAAACCGCGGCGGGATCAACAAGGCCCTCATGGCAAGCTACGACAAGCCCGCACTCATCCCCGAGACCGCGTGGTCCAGCGATCCGGCGTTCACAAAGGCGTCGTGGAACGTGATCGTCTCCACCGACACACAGAAGACCGCGTTGGCGTGGCAGCCCTGGGACCTGCCGCAGATGCCCTCGCGCTGGGTGCTCTGGGTCCGGCGCAACAACGAGTGGACCACCACCATCCTCCCCGGCACCCGCGGCGGCGAGACCATCGACACCAACGGCGCCGACGCCATCGCCCTCGCGCCCGTGTCACGCGCCGGCACCATCGGAACCATGCGTGCGTGGACGCTGACGCCCGCAAGCGCCGCTCCGTAACGCGGTCCCTGCTCTCAGGGGCACAGCACCGCGTTGTATGCGACGACAAAGACCTGGAAGTCGGCATCGTCCACGATCGCGTCGGCGTTGAGGTCCGACGGGCAGCCCGCCGGCATGGCGGGGTCGGTGCAGTCGAGGATGTCGTAGGCGACGACGAAGATCTGGAAGTCGGCGTCGTCCACGAAGCCGTCGCCGTTGAGGTCGGCGGGGCAGGGGGCCGCCAGCGGGATCACGTTAGCGGGCATGTCGATCGTGCCGTTGTTGATGAGGGTGGTGTAGTAGATCTTGGCGCAGCCGGTGTTGATGAGGCGGGAGCCGCTGTTGATCCTGAGCGTGCTCACATAGATGGCTTCGCACGCGGCTTGACCCAGGCCGTCGTTGTCGCGGGTGTCGACGAGGCGGACGGTGGAGGGAGAAGGACCGATCTCGAGCGTGCCGAGGGGGTAGTGGCCGGGGAGTGTGCGATCCAGACCCGTGGCGCTCGCACCGATGTCCAGAGACATGACTTCCAGAGTCTGCTCGCTCCCGCTGCCTTCGAGCTGGAGCGTGGCGCTGGCTAGGTCGTAGCGGGCGTTGCTGTTGATCGCGGCGTCGTAGTTGCCGCCGACGCGCACGATCGCGCCCGCGAAGGGCAGATTGAGATTCGCGTCGGCGCCGAGGGAGAGATCACCGCCCACATCAAGCCCGGGAGAAGTTGCGGCCCCGCCTCCGTCCTGCAGGCAGCCCGAGCAGACGGTGCCGACGATGGTGCCGTTGTTGGTGAAGGAGCCAAAGACAAAGAGCGTGCCCGAGCGGATGGTGGTGGTGGCCCCGTTGTTATTGGTGAACGAGCCGAAGATGGCGGAGGAGCCGAAGATGTTGGCGGTCGCGCGATTCAAGAAAAGCGGCGCGTTGATGGTGCCGCCGGTGAGCGAGAAGGTGTCGATGTTGGTGAAGACGCCGCCGGTGGTGAGGGAGGAGTTGAGATTGGCGGTGACGGGGCCGATGGTCTCGACCGAGCCGGCGAAGGTGAGCGAGGCGCCCTGCTCGAGCCGCGTCTGACCATCGAGATCGGCGGTGGGCGCGTTGATGGTGAGCGAGGAGTTGGTGCGGGCCGTCAGGATGCCCCGCGAGCCCAGGCGGAAGTGATCGCCCGTCACATCGGCGGAGGCGCCCGCGGCGACGCGGAGCTGGCCGAAGATGTCGAGGCCGTCGCCCGGCGGGGCGGCAACGACGGAGGATCCACCAAGATCAAGGACGGATGTTGACGCTGTGCGGAGATTGCCAGCGCTGAAGAGCCCCAGCGAGCGCCCGAGGGTGTTGATCGAACCAATCCCGCGCCACGCGGCTTCGGTGGCGGTGATCTGCTGGCCGGATTGGGCGGGGAGCATGGCCGCGGCGAGGGTCGGGTAGGTGACGTCGGTCACATCGTTGTGGGTGCCCGAGAAGTCGTTGGCGGCGACGTCGAAGAACCACGCCGAGCCCTGGTTGGAGTTGGCACCGACGTTGTCGGCGAACGCCCCGACGATCGCCGTGTCGCCCGAGAGCGCGACGGCTACGCCGAACTGGTCGAACGTTGCACCGCCGGTGACGGTGAGTTGGGCCTGCTGGGTCCAGGTTGCGCCGCTGCGGGTGAAGATGGAGGCCGAGCCCTGGGCCTCGTTGGCACCCACGTCGTCGGACCTCGCCCCCACGATGGCGGTGTCGCCGGAAAGGGCGACGGAGTAGCCAAAAAAGTCGCCCGCCGCGCCGCCGGTGGCGGCGAGTTGGGCCTGCTGGGTCCAGGTCGTGCCGCTGCGGGCGAAGACGGAGGCCGAGCCCTGGTCGGGGCTGGCGCCCACGTCGTCGAACCATGCCCCCACGATGGCGGTGTCGCCAGAGTGGGCGACGGCGACGCCCAACTGGTCGCCCGCCGCGCCGCCGGTGGCGATGAGCTGGGCCTGCTGGGTCCAGGTTGTGCCGCTGCGCGTGAAGACGTACGCCGAGCCCTGATCGGCGTTGACACCCACGTCGTCGCGGTACGCCCCGACGATGGCGGTGTCGCCGGAAAGGGCGACGGAGATGCCGAACTCGTCGCCCGCCGCGCCGCCGGTGGCGGTGAGCTGGGCCTGCTGGGTCCAGGTCGTGCCGGAGCGTGTGAAGACGTACGCCGAGCCCTGGTCGGCGTTGGCGCCCACGTTGTCGAGGCGCGCCCCCACGATAGCTGTGTCGCCCGCGAGCGCGACCGCGGCACCGAAGATGTCGTCCAACGTACCGCCGGTGGCGGTGAGCTGGGCCTGCTGGGTCCAGGTCGTGCCACTGCGGGTGAAGATGTACGCCGAGCCTTGGTCGGGGTTGACACCCACGTCGTCGAGCGGTGTCCCCACGATGGCGGTGTCGCCGGAGAGCGCGACAGAGAAGCCGAACTGGTCGCCCGCCGCGCCGCTGGTGGCGATGAGCTGGGCCTGCTGGGTCCAGGTTGTGCCGCTGCGCGTGAAGACGTACGCCGAGCCCTGATCGGCGTTGGCACCCACGTCGTCGCGGTACGCCCCGACGATGGCGGTGTCGCCGGAGAGGGCGACGGAGAAGCCGAACTCGTCGCTCGCCGCGCCGCCGATAGCGAGGGCCTGGAAATCGGGTCCGATCCACTTGGTGCCGATGCGAGAGAAGACCCACGCCGAGCCTTGGTTAAAGCTGGCGCCCACGTCGTCCTCTTTCGCCCCCACGATCGCGGTATCGCCGGAGAGAGCGACGGAAGCGCCGAAAAGGTCGCTTGCCGCGCCGTCGGTGGCGATGAGCTGGGCCTGCTGCGTCCAGGTCGTGCCGGTGCGGGTGAAGACGCACGCCGAGCCCTGGTTAAAGCTGGCGCCCACGTCGTCGGTGAACGCCCCGACGATGGCGGTGTCGCCGGAGAGGGCGACGGAGATGCCGAACTGGTCGCTCGCCGCGCCGCCGGTGGCGGTAAGCTGGGCCTGCTGGGTCCAGGTGGTGCCGCTGCGGGTGAAGACGTACGCCGAGCCTTGGTCCGTGTTGGCGCCCACGTCGTCGGTGTACGCCCCCACGATGGCGGTGTCGCCGGAGAGGGCGACGGAGTAACCGAAGAAGTCGTCCGCCGCGCCGCCGGTGGCGATGAGCTGGGCCTGCTGGGTCCAGGTCGTGCCCGAGCGCGTAAAGACGTAGGCAGAGCCCTGGTTGCTGTTGGCCCCGACGTCGTCGAAGTTCGTCCCGACGATCGCCGTGTCGCCCGAGAGCGCGACCGAGGCGCCGACGAAGTCGCCCGCCAGGCTGCCGGTGGCGATGAGCTGGGCCTGCTGGGTCCAGGTTGAGCCCGAGCGGGTGAAGACGTAGGCCGAGCCTTGGTCGGCGTTGGCACCCATATCGTCTGCGAACGCCCCGACGATGGCGGTGTCGCCCGAGAGCGCGACGGAGACGCCGAAAAGGTCGTCCGCCGCACCGCCGGTGGCGGTGAGCTGGGCCTGCTGGGTCCAGGTCGTGCCGCTGCGGGTGAAGACGTACACCGAGCCTTGGTTGGAGTTGCTGCCCACGTCGTCGAGGTACGCCCCGACGATGGCGGTGTCGCCGGAGATGGCCACGGAGTAGCCGAAGTTGTCGAACTCCGTGCCGCCGGCGGCGGTGAACGTGGCCTCGAAGGCCCAGCCCGAGCCGGTCCATCGGTAGATACAGGCCGAGCCCTGGTCGGAGTTGCCGTTCACGCGGTCGTTGGGCGCACCCACGATCATCGTGTCGCCATCGAGGGCGAGGGCGGAACCGAACCGGTCGTTCCCTCCAATGACGGGCTGAAGTACCTGGAGCGGCGTCGAGCGCTGGGCGAGCGCGGGGCACGCGACCATGACAGCCACGATTGTGGCGATACGAAAGATCCAGTTCGGCATTGATCGTCTCCTCGAGCGATCCGTGCAGTATCCCGGAACGCTTCGGATGACGCAATACAAACCTCTGGGATTGGGGTGACCTTGTCCCATAATCAAGCCAGGGCATCCCGTGGCGTGCGTCGGCTCGGTGGAGCGACAACCAGACACCCATGAAGCACATCGAAAGGCCCCCGGCCCGACCGCACGGCTTCACAACTTCTTGATCACACTCACCGCCGCGTACAGCCCCCCCACTTCTTCCCGCGCCACGACCCTTGGCGCATACGCCGGGTTCAGCGGCTGCAGCCGCACCCGCACGCCGCTCGCCTCGCCCTCGAACTTCACGCGATCGTCGCTGCCGTCGTCACTGCCCTGGTCGCCGCGCTCGCTCTCAAAGAACACCCGTTTGAAGGTCGTCTCGCCGTCGGGCTCGAGGCGGGCGAAGCAGTCCATGCCGCTCTTGATCTCGCGCAAGGGGCTAAAGACCACGATGTCGCCCTCGCGATACTCCGGCAGCATCGAGTCCCCCACCACTCGGGCGGCGAACGCGTCGGGATCATCAATGTCCGGGCAGCGCACGTACTCGTCGGCGACGCGGGCCGGGTAGCCCGTGTCGGTGAACTCGCGCGGATAGCCCGCCGCCACCTTGTTGATCAGCGGCACCTCAAAGGGCAGCACGCGCGCCAGGTCGCCGACCAGCGGAGCCGCCGCGGCCGTCGCTGATCGATCCGCCCCCGGCTTGGTGTTCATGCCCAAGAGGTTCGCCAGTTCACCCGACTTGTACGCGTCGTCGAGCGCGCCGAGCAATCGCCCGCCCTCGTCGATGCCGCTACGCGAGAAGATCGACGCCAGCTTGCGCTCGCGCTCGCGGTGGGCCGCCTCCCGTGCCGCCAGCTTCACCACCTCGCGCCGCACATGCACCGGCGTCCGTTCCCATCCCGCGGCACGCACCAACTCCCCCGCCGCCAGCCCCAGCGCCACCTCCAGCCGCGCGAGGATCTCGTCCGTCGGCACACCCCGCTTCTCGTTCTCGACGCTCGACAGATAGCCCTTGGTGCAGCCCGCGGCCGAGGCAAGACCCTGCAGCGTCAGGCCGCGAGCCTCACGCAGCTCCCGCAATCGCGGCCCAAAGGCCCGAGCTCTCGCTTGCCCGCCATCCATCACCGGCTCCTGCTCTGCAAACCCCTCCGGCCAACGCCGATCGCCAAATCGATCACTTGAACGATCGCATTCTGTTTGGTATCCTATCCTGGCAAACGCCGTCGTTGTGCGCACAACCGCGTCGTATCCAAACAAAATCCGTGCAAAGAGCTCCAAGGGGATTGCTTCAGTCGATCCTCTGTGGGAAACTATACGTCTTGTTTGCTGACTTGTAAACACATTGGGAACCCTGTTCCGGGGGCGGGCTATTGGAGGCCTGGCCGTCGGCGGCGGGGTTGAAGTGAGGGCCTGATCCATGCTGACCGCCACGAGCGCCTGCCGCGCCGTCCCGATTCCGTCCGTCCCGGTGCCGACAGTGACCCGCATCGACCGACGCCGCCGCGATGCCAACGCGGCCCGCTTCGCCGAACGTGTGATGCAGTTCTCGCGGTGGCTGCCGCTGGACGAAGCCGCGCTGGTCCGAGGCGTCTACCAGGCCGGTCGCTCGGCCCGTGAGCTCGCCGCGTTGACCAAGGTCTCCAGCCGCGCCGTGCAGCGACGACTTCGCCGCATCGTCGAACGCACGCTGAGCCGCGATTTCCGATTCGCCGCCCGCCAACTGGAACTGGCCCCGAGTCCTCCCGACTGGCCGCCCTCCCCGGGCTCGCTGCACAACGCCGACGAGCGCAGCGTGCATCTCGCGACCTTGCGGGCGACCTTTATCGAAGGCCTGTCGCTCCGCGCCGCCACGAAGAAACTCGACCTGCCGCTGCACGTCGTGCGACGACACCACGAAACGGCCCGGCTCGAGCTCGAAGCACGCCACGACTGACGAACCGCCCGCCTGGAATCGCGACGCACCGCCTCGGCACGCGTCGCAGCAGAGACACACACGTTGGGGGACTTGAACATGCAAGTGATTGCGATCGGTGCCGCACCCTCGTCGCCGCGGCTGAGATTGGCATGTGCCCGCTTCGGGCTGCGCCTCACCCATGACCATTCGCACCCGCCGCGACACCCCGCCGCGCTCGCACGCGTGGTCGCAACCCCGCCGGGCTCTATCACACTCATCACCGGCCGCAGCGGCAGCGGCAAGAGCGTGCTGCTGCACGATCTCGAACGCGAGTGCCGTCGCCGCCAGCAAACCGCCATCCGAGTCGCGCCGCCGGCCTCACACGTGCGCCTCATCGACGCCATCGGCGGCACGTTGACCGCGGCGCTCGCCACACTCGCTGCCGTCGGGCTCGCCGACGCGACGATACTGCCCCGCTTCGTCCGCGACCTCTCCGAGGGCGAGAAAGCACGCCTCGCGCTCGCCGTCGCGATCCGAGCCGCTCGCGTGCGACGCGCCTCGTGGCTTCTGCTCGATGAGTTTCTGGCCGTCGTGGATCGCCCCACCGCCCGCGGCGTCGCGACGGGCATTCGGCGCACCTGGAACCGCGACGACATGCCGCGCCTGATCGTCGCGACATCGCACGACGACCTCGCCGCCGCGCTCCGCCCGGACTGCACGATCGCTCTTGACGACGCGAGCGAGGTGACGCCATGAGCGCGGCACAATCGCTCCGCATACGACCTGTCGGCTTCGATCGCGTGCGTGCGCTGCTCGATCGCCACTACGCGAGCCATCGCCCGGCCCGGCTCTGCCGCGTGCTGGGGGCGTTCGTGCCCGACGAGCCCGCACCGATCGCCGCCCTGCTGGTGGCATTTCCACCACTGAACGCACGGTGGCGCGAGGCGGCGTGGCCAGGGGCGTATCGCCTCGGCCCTCGGCAGCACATCGCACGGCGTGTGAATCGCGATCTGCGTGTCATCGCCCGCGTCGTCGTCGACCCACGCTACCGGGGCCGGGGCATCGGCGCGGCGCTGGTGCGTGCATACCTCGCCCGCCCCGCGACGCGGCGCACCGAAACCATCGCCTCGATGGGCGAGCACTGCCCGATCTTCGAACGCGCCGGGATGAGGCGGATCGCAACGGCGCCGATCCGGCGCGACCGCGAACTCCGCCGCGCCCTGCGACACCTGCGCCTGCGTCCCGACTCGCTCGTCGATCAGCGGCTGCTCGAGCGGGCCGTCCGCCGCAGGCCGGAGTTGATGCTGCTGCTCGCCGCGTGGGCGCGTGCCAGCCGCGGCACACGAGCCGCACTCGACCGCCCCGACTGGCTGCCCGACATCGCGGCCCAGGCGGCACGGGCAATCCTCGCGCCGCCGGCGGTGTTCGTGGCGGAGAAAGGCATTTCACCGCGGAGAACGCGGAGACCGCGGAGGGATGCGGGGAGAAGGCAATGTACCACGGAGATCACAGAGAACACGGACTGAAGAAGTTGTTCAAGACTGAAGAACCGCAGCACGCGGCCGGACTGGCTCGATTCAGTCCACCATTTCTTCCTCTGTGTTCTCCGTGATCTCCGTGGTGAATGCCTCTGTCTTTTCTCCGCGTCCTCCGCGTCCTCCGCGGTGAAACGCCTTTCCGATCCACACTGGAGCACTCATGACCCGTAAACGATCTTCGCGATCGACCGACGCCGCTCGCTGCGACCTGGTTGTTGACTCTTCCACGCACCCATCGGAAGCGAGCGACGAACTGCTCGCCGCGGCTCCGCGTGATCGGGCGGCACTCGAGCGTTGGCTGCGCGACGCGCTCGCGTTGTCGTTCGCTCCGCCGCTGGTGAAGGGGCACCGCTCGCCGCTGGACTACCTGTGCCACGCGTTCTTTCAGGGACGTGCGGGGTTCGAGGTCGCGACCGCGCATGGACCAGCGCCCGAGCCGCCCGCCGCGCTCGACTGCGTCGTCTGGGCCTGCCGCGGCGGGGGCAAGACGTTCCTCGGCGCCCTCGCCACCGCGCTCGATCTCATCTTCAAACCCGGGATCGAGATCCGCATCCTGGGGGGCAGCATGGATCAATCGCGGCGGATGCACACGCACCTGCGCCGGCTCTTCGCGCGGCCGCTGCTCGAGCCGCTGGTGAAAGGCAAGCCGGGCGAGACGCGGCTGATCCTCAAGAACGGCTCCGAAGTGGAACTGCTCGCCCAGTCCCACGCCTCGGTCCGCGGCACGCGCGTCCAGACGCTCCGCTGCGACGAGGCTGAGTTGTTCAAACCCGATGTGCTGGAAGCCGCCATGCTGACAACCCGCTCGCGCACCATCACCATCCCCGGTGTCGGCCCGGTCGCGCTCGCGGGGACGGTCGAGTGCCTGAGCACCATGCACATCCCCTTCGGCGTGATGCACCGGTTGCTGCGCGAGACGCTCGAAGGCCGCCGCACGCTGTTCAAGTGGGGCGTGGCGGACGTTTTGGAGACGTGCCCGGTTTCGCGGCCGTGCGAGGGCTGCGTGCTGCGGCCCGAGTGCGACGGGCGTGCCAAGCGCGCGGATGGCGCGCCCGGCGGACACATCACGATCGACGACGCCGTGCGGATGAAGCGGCGGGTGAGCCTCGCGACATGGAACGCCGAGATGCTGTGCCTGCGGCCGAACCGCACGCACGCGGTGTTCCCGGAGTTCGACAGTGCCGTGCACGTGTTCAGCGACGAACGCGTGCCGGCAATGACGCCGCGAGACGGGAGCGAGCATGCAATGCCCACGGCCCAACAGGACGCGATGCGGGTCCTCTGCGGCATGGACTTCGGCATCCGCTCGCCCGCGGTCGTGCTGTGGGCGCTGCTGCGCAACGACGTGCTCGAGATCGTGGAGGAACGCCACCTCGAGGGCGTCACGCTGCCCGAGCACATCGCAGCCATCGTGAAGGGCGGCGAACTCGGCTGGCCTATGCCGACATGGATCGGCATCGACCCCGCCGGTGCGGCGGAGAACGACCAGACCGGCAAGTCCGCCGTGCAGCTCCTGACCGAGGCCGGACTGGATGTGCGAAAGAAGAAACTTAAGGTCAACGACGGCCTCAACCTCGTCCGCGCCCGCCTCGCCCCCGCCGACGGCTCCCCGCCGCGGCTGCGCGTGCACGCCCGCTGCGAGAAGCTCATCGAAAGCCTGGAACGCTACCACTACGACCCCTGCAAGCCCGAGAGCACCGACCCAGTGAAAGACGGCTTCGACCACGCGGTGGACGCGCTGCGCTACCTGATCACGAACCTCGACAAGGTGAGCCGGACGGAGGCGCGGACGTACAACCGGTGACCGCTCTGCATGAGTAGCACCGGCCTCCGGCCGGTCCGCCTTGGAGTGCCGTCATGCGTTGGGCACAGGTTGCAGTCCACCCGTCGGTCGACCGGCCGGAGGCCGGTCCCACTGGCACTTCACGGGCGCGATGGAAAGCAACAACCCCCGCTCTCGCGGGGGTTGTGGGACTCACTCTCTTGATTGGATCGACTCAGGCCGCGCGGCGGAAGCTGCGGCGGGCGGTCGAGAACTTGTAGGAGAACGCGCGGCGAGCGGCGGTCTTGCGGGCCGAGCGCTTCGCGGTCGTGCGCTTGGCGGTGCGCTTGGTGTTCTTCTTGTAGCTCGAGAACTTGAACGAGCTCTTGTTCGAGTTGGTCTTGCGGGCGGTGGTGCGGGCCGACTTGCGGGCCGTCGTGCGACGGGCCGTGCGCTTGGTCGTGCGGCGCGTCGTGGCGCGTTTGGTCGTGCGGCGGGTCGAACGATTCTTGCGGGTCGCCATTCTGTGGTCTCCAATGTGGCCCGGCGCGAGCGCCGAAGCCGGCTGTGGAGGCCGTCCGTACGGGCGCCCTCCGAGTCGCGGCGGACGGGCTCGAGCCCGTCCAGATAACCGCTCCTCACCCCGATCGGCGACGGGTCGGCGCGACTTTGGCAATCTTGCGGAAGATTGCGAAGAATCACCGCTCGCTCGCACGCCCCGGCGTCGAGCACCTCGGAGCTTGCACCGATAGTCGTTTGGGCTTTCGCGGAAGAGTTCACCACGGAGGCACAGAGACGCAGAGGGGAAGAGGGGAGCAGGGGAGCAGGGGAGCAGGGGAGCAGGGTGACGGATCTTGTGGGCATCGCGCGGCTGCTTGTTCTTTCACTTCTTCTGTCTTTTCGAGTTCTTGGAGCCCCTTGAGTTGAACGCCTTTCTCCGTGCCTCTGTGTCTCGATGGTGAAGATTGAATCTGGAATCGCATCTAGGAAGGACCCAGTCATCGCTTCGCACGATCCATCTTCTGTCTGGTCTCCCGATTCCTGGCGTGCGCGGCCGGTGCAGCACGCGGTCGCGTACGACGATCCCGCCGCGGTCGAGGCGGCGGTGAAGGACCTGCGGCGGTTGCCGCCGCTCGTCACATCGTGGGAGATCGAGCGGCTGCGTTCGCTGATCGCCGAGGCCCAGGAGGGCAAGCGGTTTGTGCTGCAGGGCGGCGACTGCGCCGAGACACTGGCGGACTGCCGTGCTGAGACGATCACCAACAAGCTGAAGATCCTCCTGCAGATGTCGCTGGTGCTGGTGCACGGCGTGAAGAAGCCGGTGGTGCGGATCGGGCGTTTTGCGGGGCAGTACGCCAAACCGCGTTCGAGCGCGACCGAGACCCGCGAGGTCAACGGCCAGAAGGTGACGCTGCCGTCGTACTTCGGTGATCTGTTCAACTCCGCCGAGTTCACCGCCGCGGCACGCCGGCCCGACCCGGCGCTGATGGTGCGCGGGTACAAGCACTCGGCGCTCACGCTCAACTTCATCCGCTCACTTGTGGACGGCGGCTTCGCCGACCTGCACCATCCGGAATACTGGGACCTCTCGTTCTTCGCGCACGCGAGTCTTTCGCCATCGCTCCGCGAGGAGTACCAGCGGATGACTGCGAATCTGGCCGACGGGCTGCGGTTCATGGAGGCCTTGGGCGAGAAGGCGGTGGACGACCTGACCCGCGTGGAGTTCTTCACGAGCCACGAGGGGCTGAGCCTGGACTATGAGTCGGCGCAGACGCGGACCGTGCCGCGGCGTGCGGGGCATTACAACCTGTCGACGCACTTCCCGTGGATCGGCGAGCGGACGCGTGCATTGGACGGAGCGCACGTGGAGTTCTTCCGCGGCATCCGCAACCCGATCGGGATCAAGATCGGGCCCAAGGCGCAGGGCGATGAGGTGGTGGCGCTGTGCGAGCGGGTGAACCCGGGCAACGAGTCGGGGCGTTTGGCCCTGATCTGCCGCATGGGTGCGGCGAACGTGTCCGCCAATCTGCCCCGCATCGTCGAGAGCGTGCAGAAGGCCGGCAAGAAGGTCCTCTGGATGTGCGACCCGATGCACGGCAACCAGACCACGACCTCGACGGGCATCAAGACCCGCTCGTTCGACGCGATCTGCTCGGAATTGGAAGCCTCGTGCGATGTACACAAGAAACTGGGCACGGTGCTCGGCGGCGTGCACTTTGAACTGACCGGCGAGGACGTGACCGAGTGCGTCGGCGGCGCGGCGGGCGTGACCGAGGCCGATCTGTCGACCAACTACGTCAGTTTGTGCGATCCGCGGCTGAATTACCAGCAGTCGCTGGAGATGACGTTCCTCCTGAGCCGCAAGCTGGGGCGTGGGAACTGAGTCGGCTCACCACAGAGACACAGAGGCACCGAGAGGCAAAACCTGCAACTCACCTGGCTCGAGGAGCTCCAAGAGAGAGCCGTTGACATCGTGAGCCGATTCACACGCGCCCGATGACTTGAACCCCTTCGAGTTCTTCGAGCCCATTGAGTTGAAGAACTCAGCTCTCTCTCTTCTTTTCTTCTCTGCGTCTCTGTGCCTCTGTGGTGAGTCCCCACCTCAGAACGGCACGTCGATCGCGAAGGTGAAGAGGCGCTTGCGATCGCCCTCTTCCTTCTTGACGGGGAAGCCGAAGTCGAAGGCGAGCGGGGCGCCGGAGAGGGCGGGGATGCTGACGCGCAGACCTGTGCCGACGGAGACGCGGTAGTCGTTGAAACCGGGCGAGTAGAGCACGGTGCCGCTGTCGATGAAGAAGACGACGGCGAGCAGATCGTCGAGGACAGGAATCTTGACCTCGGGGGTGGACGAGAAGAGCCATGTGCCGCCGACGGGCTGGTTGCTGGGCTGGCCGTTGTCGGCGCGAACGGAGCGCGGGGAGACGGTGCGGTATCCAAAGCCGCGGAGGTCGCCGCCGCCGAGGTAGAAGCGGTCGTAGACGGGCACTTCGTCCTTGTCCTCGGGGATGTAATAAGCGCGGGTGCGGAAGGAGAGGGTGGTCTTGCGGCCGAGGTAGTCTTCGCGGATGGGGATGTAGAGCTGATGCTCGCCCTTGAGAATCTGGTAGGACTTGCTGCCCATGACCTGTTCGACGCCGAGGGAGAGCTTGGTGCCGTTGGTGGGCGAGACCGGGTTGTCAAACGTGTTGCGGGTCATCTCCAGGCCGACACCGACGGCGTTGTTGGTGCCGGCGCTGTTGACGATGTCCACCGCCGAGTCGGGCGGCACGTTGAAGACCGTGATGCGCTCGAAGCGGATCGGCATCGTGGCCGTCCAGCGGGTGCCGAAGCGGCGGCCCAGGGAGAAGCGCGGGCCCACGCGCTGTTCGTCGTATTCGTCGTAGACCCGCTTGTTGTACGAGAAGGCGGCGGCGCCGGAGTAGTTGGTCTCGAAGAGATACGGCTCGGACAGGCCGATGGCGTAGGACTGCACGCGATCGCCCGGTAGAGCCTGCATCGTGAAGGTCTGCCCCGCGCCGCGGAAGGCGCGGCCGCTGAAGAGTTCGCCGAAAGTGTCGGGCGTGTCGGCGACGTCAAAGTTGCGCTGCGTGACGGCGATGCGGCCGAGCACGCCGCCGTCGCTGCTCACCGCGGCACCGACGTTGAACTCACCGGTGTTGGTCTCGGCGACCTCGACCAGCACGTCGCGGTGTTCGGGATCCTCCTCGGCGGGACGCTGAGGCGTGACACGGAGGCGCTGATTGTCGAAGACGTTGAGGTTCTTGAGGCGGTTCTTGCTGTTCTCGATGGCGACGGTATCGAGCGGGCGGTCGGGCTTGACCTCGATGTGACGGCGCGCCACCTTGTGCTGTGTGATGTCGTTGCCCTGGATGATGACCTCGCCGGTCTTGAAGTCCTTGCCCTGAAACAGGAAGAGGACGATGTCGACGACCGGCTGCTCGGTATCGCGGCGTTCGCGGCGTTCGACCTTGGCCTCGGTGTAGCCCATCATGCCCAGGGCGTTTGTGAGGATCTTGCTGGACTTCTCGAGTTTCTCAATGCTGTAGACGTCGCCGGGCTTGATCAGCATCAGGCCCTTGGCCTGCTCGCTGTTGATCTGGCCTTCGCGGTAGACCATGATGTTGCCGCCGGACTTGGCGGTGGCCGATTCCGGACCGAGGACGATCATCTTCTCGCCCGGCTGCATGGCGGCCTGGGCTTTCTCGATGGTGGGATAGGTTCGGCTGAACTCGGCGTAGACGGTCTCGATGTTGCGGAGCGTGTAGACGGGCCCTTCGTCGATCACGAAGGAGATGATCGCTTCCTTGCCGTTGGGCGCGGGGCGAACGATGCGATCGACGCGCACGTCGAGGTGGCCGCGGTCCTTGTAGAGCTTGATGATGGCAGCGACGTCGTCGTCGAGCACATCGTCGTCGAGGGGCCCGCGCTCGAAGAGCCACGCGGTCTTGGTCTTGACGACGCTCCGGATCTCGTCGCCGGCGAAGGAGCGGTTGCCCTCGAAGCGGATGTCCATCACCTTCATCCGCTCGCCCTCGCGGATGGCGAAGAGCACGATACCGGTGCGCTCGATCTCTTCGAGATCGGTGGTCACGCGGCAGAGGTAGTACCCCTTCTTGCGGTACATCGCTTCGATGCGCCGCGCCGCCCGCTCGAGGGCGAGGGGGTCCACCGGTGTGCCGCGGAGGATGTCGACTTCCTTGTTGATCTGCTGATCGCTGAAGCGGCGGTTGCCGACGGACTGGACGTCTTGCACGATGGGCTGGAGCTGCAGGACGTAGAGCAGGGCGATGGTGCCGTCATCGAAGGACTGGACGCGGGTCTCGACCTGCTTGAAAAGGCCGATGCGGTTGAGGCGGGTGATGTCGCCGCTGACGACGTCGGATTCGTACGCGGCGCCCTCGCGGAGGCGGAGCTGGTTCCGGACGAGACGGTCGGTCTCGGGGGCGACGGGCTCGTAGGTGGTGGGCGTGCCCTCGGGGGCGTCGGGCGCGGGCTTGACGGGCTTGACGAGACGCACCTCGCGGATGGGGCGGCCCTCGAAGATCGCGGTCTTGGCGTCAGGCTGGGGCTGGGGCTCTTCGCGAGGGAGGGTGCCGTCGCTGGGCGGCGCGCCAACGGGTCGCTCGGGCTTGGCTTCGGACTTCGGCGGGTCGGCAGACTGCGCCAAGGCCGCCGTGCCCGTGCAGAAGCCTGCGATCAACACGATTGTCGCGGCGGAGTGGGCAAGGGGGTGTGAACAGCGACGTGGACGCAAGTGGCTCACCGGAGCGGAGACAGTACACCATCTCGGACGACGATGCGCGAGATGGTTGTACACCGGCAAGACCGAGCCTTTGCCAGACCCGAGCCCCTGTTTGTTCCGGTCCTGGTGCACGGTCGAAGGGAAGAGAGCATCGGGGGTGGGCAAGCCCGGGCGACGGCCGGTGCTGCGACCGACGCGCGGCCGCGGGGGGTGGGGACGCGGGAGGATCGCGGGGCCCCCACCGCGCATCAATCGAACATCAGCATGAAGTATGCCCCGAAGAGCAAGAGGTGCACGCAGCCGAGCAACACGTTGGTGCGGGGCAGGGCAAAGGTGAGCGTGGTCGTGAAGAGGGTGAGGGCGAGCAGGATCATTTCGGCCGGTTCGAGCCCGAGGGTGAGGCCGCGGCCGGTGACCAGGGAGATCGTGATGACCAGCGGGATGGTCAGACCGATCGAGGCGAGCACCGACCCGAGCAGCACATTGACCGAGCGCTGCAGCCGGTTCTCACGGGCAGCCTTGACGGCGGCGATCGATTCAGGCGTCAGCACCAGCGTCGCCATGATGAACCCGCTGAGGGCGATCGGGGCATTGAGACGTTCGACCATGGATTCGAGCGGGAGCGACATCTGCTTGGCGAGCATGACCAGGGGAAGGCCGTAGGCCCCGAGCATGAGCGAGTGGAAGAGCGTCGATCGCTCCGTCCCGGTCGCGACGGCGTGCTGATGGTCGTGCTTCTGGGCGGCGGTCTCGCTGGCGTGCTCCTCCGGGGAGACGAAGAAGCCCTTGTGACGTCGGTTCTGGACATACATGAAGATCGCGTAGATCGCGAGCGACATGATGGAAAGGAAGACCATTTGGAACGTCGAGAGCGTCGGGCCCGGGGTGCTCTTGGTGAAATTGGGCAGCACGAGGCCCAGCACAGTGAGTGGGATGATGAGGATCAGGAACGCGTTGGCGCTCTGGAGGTTGTACGACTGCTCGTTGTGGCGAAGCCCGCCGAGCAGGAGCGAGAGCCCCATGAAGCCGTTGATGACGAGCATGACCACGGCGAACATGGTGTCGCGTGCGAGCGTGGGCTTTTCGTCGCCGGTGGACATGACGAAGCCGACCATGGCGACCTCAAGCCCGGTGATGGCGAGGGTGAGCAGCAGCGTGCCGAAGGGTTCGCCGAGGCGGTGGGCGAGCACGTCGGCGTGGCGCACGGTGGCGACGGCGGCGGCGAGAATGACGGCGCAGATGATGAGCAGGATCAGCACCGCCGCCACGGACGAGGCGAGCAGCGGCGCGATGAAGCCCTGGCCGAGGATGAGCGCCGAGAGGGTGACGACCACGAGCGCCAGGGGCCACTCACGGAGGAGGGGGGAGAGCTTGGAGGGTGTGCTGGGCATCGGGAATGAGGATATCGACAGCCTTGTTCGGCGAGGGTCTCAAAACGTGATGTTGACAAGCTCCATATTCTCATCGAGCGATGTGTTTCGAGTTCTTCCAGTCTCGGTCTCACGAGGACGTCGGCGCGAAGATGCGCGACGAGCACAGCCGCTGGCTGACGGAAGCGATGAACCGCGGCCAATTCGACTTGCCCCGGATCCCGGTGCGGCGGGCCGATTCGGGCGGCTTTGACTTCCTCACCGCCACGGCCCGCGGGCGTACGGTGTGCGAACGCTGGTGGCGTCGGGCACTTCGGGCAATCTTCTTATAGGTGCTTGGTGCCGGGACCTTGCGGCTCTTCTGCCGGTCGATCCGGCCTGCGGCCGGGGTACGGCGTGTGTGCGGCCTGAACCGGCGAATCTCCCGCGGCGTATCAACCGAAGAGCAGAATGTGACCAACGCCTTCACCATCCTCATCGACGGACAGTGCTCGCTCTGCCGGCGTGAGGCGGCGGCGATGCAGCGGATGGACGCCGGGCGGGGCGCGCTCAAGATCGTGGACATCGCGGCGCCGGGGTTTGTGGCGTCGCAGTACGGGATCACCGACGACGAAGCGATGGGCCAGATCCACGGCGTGACCCCTGACGGTCGCGTGCTCACCGGGCTGTCGGTGTTTCGGCACGCGTACGGCGCGCTCGCTCGCGGCGGCGGGATCGGCGCCAAGTGCATGAGCGCTCTCTTCGCGATCACCGGTTGGCCACTGGTGCGGGTGGTGGCGAACGCGGGCTACCGGTGGTTTGCACGAAACCGGATCGCGATCAGCAGCCGCGTCGGTCGGCTGCTGGGCGATGAGCCGGTGGTGTGCGCGACCGATCGCTGCAAGATGCCGTAGGAACGAGATCGGCCCAATGAAAACGCCGCGGCCCGTGCCGCGGCGTTGGTTGTTATTTATGCGAACGGGTGTTTACGGGCAGAGCAACTCGTTGTACGCGAGCACGAAGGCCTGGAAGTCGAGATCGTCGACGACGCCGTCGTAGTTGAGATCGCTGGGGCAGCCCGCAGGCATGGAGCCGTCAGCGCAGTCGAGGATGTTGTACGCCGCGACGAAGATCTGGAAGTCCAGGTCGTCGACGACGCCGTCGTTGTTGAGGTCGGCAGGGCAGAAGGCGCGGGGTGTGAAGGCGAAGCGC